>ERZ795059.107-NODE-107-length-120642-cov-11.282982_pt1 | contig 120642 bp, 86 predicted proteins | sample MGYA00375143_ERZ795059 | MGnify/ENA primary metagenome ERZ795059 (study PRJEB30188, sample SAMN05720168) | activated sludge metagenome | isolation source: Anaerobic digester | place: USA | collected 2015-01-07 ... | reverse complement strand
GTGCAAGGACGTCTCCTGGACCTCCCTCATGTTGGTGCGGGGGTAGTATAGGCTCAGGTCAGGGCCCCGTGGATTCTGCGCGGTTCCATCCTACACTTTGGGCGCGTAGAACGTTGAGATTGTTCGGGGTGGTTTTTCTTCGTCCTACGAATCCGTCCCGCTCTATCCCCCATTTGCGCATCGCGCAGCGTGGGGACGTAGGGTGCATCTTGATGCACCGGGGATCGGTCACGGTGCATCAAGATGCACCCTACTTAGTGGATGTGGCTCTGGGTCCCGACTTGCGTCGGGAGGAGCGGAACAATGAATGTGCATGGGTGGTTGGTGTTGGTCGACCCCCGCCTGTCCTCCCCCTTTTAGGGGGAGGGACCCTGCAGCATTGCCGCCCTCCGTTGAGAGGTAAGTTCATGCAACGCGGTTCCTCCCCCCTAAAAGGGGGAGGACAGGTGGGGGTCGGGTTGGACGGAGATATAACGGTGAGCGGCGCGCTATCGCGCTTGTTGCTCAGGCCGGCGTGTAGGTCAGGCCCATGGCTTCGATGACACCCTTGATGTGGGCGGCTGCCTCTGGAGTCGGGCCGGCGTAGTCGCCCGTGCCGGGTTGGTTGCCGATGTAGCCGATGTCGGCCCAGCCTTCTCTTGTGGTGAAGTAGGCGCCGAGGGTGAGCACGCGCATGCGGTTGAAGAATTGCGCGGGGAGTTCGAGGCCGGGCTTCACTTTGTCCTTGAAGGCGATGTCGTCGAGGATGAGTTTCTGCGCGCCGACATCTGCGTTGGCGAAGACGACGCCGTTGCGGGTCTTGCTCTCGCTGTCGAGCCAGGCGAGGCCCGGGATGATCAGCTTGCGATCTTCGTGTTGATCCGGGTAAGGCGCGCTGACCCATTCGTTGATGAAGGCGGGGACGCCAACTTTTGACGGCGCGGGAGCGTCGCCCTCTGCGGGCAGGATGAGGTCTGCGAGTTTTGCGGCGGCTGCGAGTTCAACCTGCGTCATGGTGAGCGGCCACGGAACGACCGGGTTGATCAGATCGGGATCGACGCCGATGCCCTGCGCCTTGATGGCGGCGACTTCGGGCCAGGTGAGGCCCTTGGCCTGATCACCGCAGGCGGCGAGCTGGCCGACGGCCATGGCGCCAGCGAGCCATTTCAGGGTCACGCGGCGATCGATCATCACGATAGGAGACTTTGCGTCTGACATTGTCATTCCTCCTACAGCTCGCCCTTGCGCAGGCGCGCGGCGATGGATTCGGATGAGCGCATGGCGAGGGCCATGATCGAGAGCGTGGGGTTCTTGTGGGCCTTCGAGACGAAGACCGAACCGTCTGTGAGGTACAGATTATCGACGTCCCATGACTTGCCGTACTGGTTGACGACGCTGTCCTTCGCATCCTTGCCCATGCGGGCGGTGCCGACTTCGTGGATGATCTCGCCGCCTTTCGAGATGGCTTTGGTGGGTTCGGCGGGCTCTGCGGCGAGCGTGCCGCCGAGCTTGTCGATCAGGGCCTTCATGTTCTTCTGGAAGTGCGTGACCTGGTTCAGCTCGTGCTCGGACCAGGCGAAGGAGAATTTCAGCACAGGGATGCCGAACTTGTCTTTCGTGTTGGTGTCGATCTCGCAGAAAGACTTGGCGTTCGGGATCATCTCGCCGCGTTGGGTGAAGTTGATGCGCGAGCCGTAGCGGCGCTTTACGTCTGAGCGCAGCGAGGCGCCGTAGCCGTCGAGGCCGGAGCCGACGCCCATGCCGGGGTCGCCGAAGGAGCCGCCGATTTCGACGTGGTAGCCGCGTGGCGTGCCGGCTGTACCGTCTTTCACGCCCTTGTAGTCCCAGAAGGGGATGTAGGCGTGGAGGCCCATGGCGCCGTCTTCATTGTAACGCGGGCGGCCTTCGAGATTGGGGAAGTAGGCGTTCACGCTGGAGCCGACCGTATCCATCAGGTTGCGGCCGACCTGCCCGCTCGAGTTGGAGACGCCTTCGGCGCGGCCATTGGGCTTCGAGTTGAGGAGGATGCGGGCGGTCTCGCCGGTTGAAGCAGCGATGATGACGACGCGGCCCTTGGCTTCCTTGTGGGCACCGGTGGCCTTGTCGATGTAGCGGACGCCGGTGGCTTTGCCCGAAGCGTCGAGGACGACTTCGTAGACCATCGCGCCGGTTGCGAGCGTGAGCTTGCCGGTGGCTTTGGCCCAGGGGATCAACGAGGTGGTGGTCTGGAAGGCGGCGCCGATGCCGCAGCCACGGCCGCAGCCTGAGGCCCAGTAGCAGGGCGAGCGCTCGTCGATCTTTTTCGTGAGGATGGCGCGGCGTGCGGGGACGACGGGGATGTTGATGGCGTCGCCGCCGGCCTTGAGGAAGGTTTCCCAGACGCGGAATTTCGGCGGCGGTTGCAGCACGCCGGGGCCGGAGCTGGGATGGTTTTCGAGGCCGGTGTTGGTGCCGTAGACGCCGATCATCTTTTCGACGCGGTCGTAGAAGGGCGCGAGGTCTTTGTATTCGATGGGCCAGTCGACGCCGAGGCCGTCGCGGGTTTGCGGCTTGAAGTCGTACTCGCCCATGCGGAAGGAGTTGCGCGCCCAGTGATTGGTGCGGCCGCCGAGCATGCGCGAGCGCCACCACATGAACTCCGAGCCTTCGCTCATCGTGTAGGGCTCGCCGGGCATCTGCCAGCCGCCATCGACGGTGGCGTCGTAGAAGCCGAACTCCTTATCGGGCGTGCCGACGCCGCGGAGGGGCGCGTCCATCGCCATATTCAGCATCGCTGCTTCATCAGGATGATAGTCCCTGCCCGCTTCCAGCATGAGCACGGAGGCGCCGGCTTTCGTCAGCACCCAGGCGGCCATGGCGCCGCCGGCGCCGGAGCCGACAACGACTGCATCATGAGGTTCGTCTGGCGTCATGGGATCAGCTCTCCAGCTTCGTGCTGAAGGCTTAGCGCGGTTTCCGCGATGCCGTCGATATTCACGCGGGTTGAGAGTGGTTCTCAGCTGGCCGTGATGTCGGCGAGGACCGAGAGGAACCAGCGGAAGCCGGGGTCGCGTTCGCGATCGGGGTGGAAGATGACGCCGATATCGATGGGGGGCGTCGCGTGCGGCGGATCGAGGATCTGTATCTGATCCGTCAGGAATCCCTCCGCGAGTTTGCGGAGCGTGAGCGTGACGTGGTCCGACTGCGCGGCCATGGCGATGGCGTGCATGGTGTCGGTGACGATGGTGCTGGCGCCGGCGATCTTGCGGCGGTTGTGGCCGAGGCCGACTGCGCGGCTGGCGTCGCCGAGTTCGCGGCCTTCGTCGAAGAAGCGGCGAAGCTCGGGGTATTCAGGGCTGGCGACGCGGTTGAACTTCTCGATGAGGATGTGCCGCGCGTCGGCGAGCATCGCCAGGGTGAGCGGCGCGTGGATGTCGGGATGGCCGCGGCGGGCGATCCAGACCATGCGGTCGCTGAGCAGGCGGCGGAATTCGAGCCGGCCGGTGGCGTTGACGGGAATGCCGAAGGTCATGTCCAGTCGGCCGTGTTCGACATCGTCGGGCGACTGGTCCTCGATGCGGCGCAGGCGGAGGCGGACGCCGGGGGCAATGCGCGCGAGGTGCTCGATCACGCGGGGCAGCAGGACGACGACGGGATAAGAGCCACAGGCAATGACGAACTCGCGCTCGGCCGTGGCGGGGTCGAACTCATCGCGGTTGAGGGCGTCGCGGAGGGTGTCCATCGAGCCGCGGACGCGGCGGCCGACGTCAATGGCGTAGGCGGTGGGGGCGAGGCCTCCTCCGCGGCGTTCGAACAGGGGGTCGCCGAGGGCGGTGCGGAGGCGGCCGAGGGCATGGCTGACGGCGGAGGGCGTAAGGGCCAATTCTTCCGCGGCGCGAGAAACAGAGCCGTTATCCAGCAGCGCGAGGAGCACGCGGAACAGGTTTAGGTCGAGATTTTTGAACTGAATTGGATTCATGCTGCAGGTGCACAGATATCATTTGGTTCAAACGGCATGTCAACCTATCTCGTGGAAGATGGAACGCGCGGCCTGGCCGCCGAACCGAATTCATAACGAGGCATGGTGATGGACGGCTCATTCGATCGCGATGGCGAGCGCAATGGCGTAGCGGCGGCTGCGGCAGCACCCGCTAAGAAGGCGGGTGTTTCTCCGAAGACGCGCCGGCTGGCGCTGATGATCGGGCCGCCGGTGGTGATCGCGATCATTGCGGGCATCTGGGTGATGATGTCGGCGGGGTATGTCTCGACGGACAATGCGCAGATTTCTGCGGCGCGGGCGCCGATCGTGTCCAGCGTGCGGGCGCGGGTGACCGAGGTGTTGGTTACCGAGAACCAGACCGTGAAGAAGGGCGATGAACTGGTGCGGCTGGATGGCGGTGATTTTGCCATCAATGTTGCGCAGGCCGAGGCCAAGCTGGCGGCGGCGCGGCTGCAGGTGGATGCGTTGCGGGCGTCGTATCGCAAGTCGGCGGCGGATGTGCGGACGGCGGGGACGGAAACCGCATTCGCCAAGAGCGAGCTGGAGCGGCAGGACAATCTGTTCAAGGCGGGGCTGATCTCGCAGCAGGATCTCGACAAGGCGCGCAACGCTTCGGATCTGGCGCAGCGCAATCAGTCGGCGGCGAATGAGGGGCTGGCGAATACGCTGGCGAACCTTGGCGGCTCTCCGAATATCGAGACAGCCAAGCACCCGCTGGTGATGCAGGCGCAGGCTTCGCTGGATCAGGCGAACAGCGATCTGTCGGATACATCGATCAAGGCGCCGGCGGATGGCGTGGTGACGCGCGTGAGCCAGTTGCAGCCGGGATCTTACGTGCAGCCGTCGCAGACGATGTTCTGGATCATCTCGGGCAAGCCGTGGGTGGATGCGGCGTTCAAGGAGAACCAGCTGGCGGATCTGCGTCCGGGGCAGCCGGTGACGGTGCATGTCGATGCGTTCCCGAATGCTCACCTTACCGGCCATGTGGTGAGCTTCTCGCCGGGCACGGGGTCGAGCTTTGCGGTGCTGCCGGCGGAGAATGCTTCGGGCAACTGGGTGCGTGTTGTGCAGCGCCTGAACGTGCGGATCGAACTCGATAACCCGCCGCCGGACGTGCAGCTGGCCGTTGGCCTGTCTGCGACGGCGACCGTGGATACGCGCAAGAAGAGTTAGACCATGGAAGACGGCATTCCAGTTACGCCGACGGCGTCAGCCGGAACGGCCTATGGCGAATATCCCGAGCCGGGTCGCCGTGCGCTGATCACGCTGGGCGTCGTGCTGACCACGCTGATGACGTCGATCGACGGCACGATCGCCAACACGGTGCTGCCGCAGATTCGCGGATCGGTGTCGGCGTCGGACGACGAGATCCTGTGGGTGCTGACGTCGTTCATCCTGGCGTCGACGATTGTGACGCCGGCGATTGGCTGGCTTGAGCGGACGGTCGGGCGGCGAAATCTCCTGCTGTTTGCGCTGGTGGGCTTCACGCTCGCATCCGTGCTGTGTGGCATTGCGACCGGTATTGTCGAGCTGGTGTTCTACCGCGTTCTGCAGGGCGCGACGGCGGCTGTGTTCATTCCGCTGTCGCAGGCGATCCTGCTCGACATCAACCCGCCGAAAGACCATGCGCGGGCCATGTCGCTGTGGGGCATGGGCGCTGTTCTCGGGCCGATCATCGGGCCGATCCTTGGCGGCTGGCTGACCGATCAGCTGAACTGGCGCTGGGTGTTCTTCATCAACATTCCGATCGCGATCGTCGGCTTCCTGATCATGGCGGCAACGCTGCCCAAGCGCGCGACGCGGGGCAAACACAAGTTCGATGGGTTTGGTTTCATCGTTCTGGTGGTTGGCCTTGTCGGCCTGCAGCTGGTGCTGGATCGGGGTCCGAGCGCGGAGTGGTTCTCGTCCACAGAGATCTGGATCTACCTCGCCCTGTGTGTCGTGGGCTTCTGGATGTTCTTCGTCCACATCTTCACGAGCGAGCGCCCGATCATCCATCCTTCGATCCTGACGGACCGAAACTACCTGCTTGGATCAGGCATGATCCTGCTGATCGGCGTGTTGATGTTTGCGGGCATGGCGTTGCTGCCGACACTGATGCAGGGGCTGCTGGGCTATCCGGTGCTGACGGCGGGACTGACACAGGCTTCGCGTGGCGTGGGCACGTTCGTATCGATGTTCCTTGTCGGGCGCTTGTCGGGCAAGATCGACAACCGGATGCTGATCCTGATCGGGATCAGCCTGACCGGGTTTTCCTATTGGCAAATGTCGCAGTTCTCGCTCGACATGGACCAGACGCCGATCATCGTATCCGGCCTGTTCCAGGGGCTGGGCCTTGGGCTTGTCTTCGTGCCGCTGATGGGGATCGCGTTCACGACGATCAAACCAGCGCTGCGCACCGAGGCGGCTTCGTTCTTCACGCTGATCCGTAATATCGGGTCGAGCCTTGGCATTTCGATCGTTGGCGTTCTGCAGATCTACAACTCGAAAGTCGCCGCCGCGACGATGGCCGAGCATGTGACGCCGGACAATCTGAACCTTGCCGCTGACATGCCGGGCGTTGATCTGAGCACGGCTGCGGGTCAGGCCATGATGAGCGGCATGATCCACCGGCAATCCGCGCTGATCGCCTATATCGACAGCTTCCACATGCTGTTCCTGATGAGTGTTGCGATCATCCCCCTTCTCTTCCTGTTGCGTACGAAACGAGCTTCCAATGCTTAAGCAAACTCTTCTTGCAGGGCTAAGCCTTCTGGCCGTCACGGCCTGCACCACGGTTGGGCCGAGCTTCCAGCAGCCGATGGCGGCTGCCGATGTGGCGAACTATGCGATGGCGGGTGATCCGGCGGGCGCATCGGTTGCCTCGCTTGGATCAAGCAGCGCGGGCGCGACGCAGTGGTGGACGGCGTTCAATTCGGCCGAGCTGAATGCGCTGGTCGATCAGGCGCTGAAGGGCAATCCGACATTGCAGCAGGCCGATGCTGCGCTGGTTCGCGTGCGCGAGCTGGAGCGGGCGCAGCGCGGCGAGAACGGGCTGCAAGTGAATGCCAGCGGCGATGCGCAGCGTGAGCGGATCAACACGGCGTCGTTCGGGATCGATGGTTTCCCGAGCCCGACGATCAATGTGTTTTCGGTGGGCACCGGGCTGAAATACGATCTCGATCTGTGGGGCGGTGAACGCCGCAAGGACGAGACGGCGGCGGCGCGCACCGAAGCCCAGCGGCAGCGGGCAGATGCGGCTTATCTCAACCTGACGGGCGCTGTAGTGTCTCGCGCCATTGAGTTGGCGAGTTTGCGGGCGCAGCTGGTTGCGCTGGATGGCATCATCAAGGTCGACAATGAGACGATCGGCATGATCCAGCGCGGCATACAGGCAGGTGGCGTGCCGGCATCGGCGGTGAACCCGGCTGAGGCGCAGCTGGCGGAAGATCAGGCGCGGCGGCCTGCCCTGCAACGTCGCATTGCGACGACGCGGCATGCGCTGGCGTTGCTGGTGGGTCAGGCGCCGTCGAACTGGAGCGCGCCGGATGTTGATCTCAGCGAGCTGAGCTTGCCGGCGGCTATTCCGGTGAACCTGCCTTCAGAGCTGGTGCGCAAGCGGCCGGATATTCTGGCGGCTGAGGCGGACCTTCATGCGGCGACGGCAGCGATCGGCGTGGCGGAAGCTGCGCGGTATCCGAACCTGTCGCTGGATGCGTCGTTCGTTCTGACGGCGCTGCATCCGGAGGATCTGTTCAAGTATGACTCGTCGGGCTGGTCTGTCGGGCCGTCGTTCACGGCGCCGTTGTTCAATGGTGGGTCGCTGAAGGCGCGGAGACAAGCCGCGGAGGCTGCGGCGAAGGAAGCGGATGCGGCTTACCGGCAGACTGTGCTGACGGCGTTCGTGCAGGTGTCTGATCTGTTGGCGGCGCTTTCGACCGATGGCGAGCTGCTGACGGCGCAGACGCGGGCGCGGGATGTGGCTGCGGAAAGCGCGCGGCTGGCGTCGCTCGGGTACGAGAATGGCGCGGGGTCGTTGATCCAGGTGATTGATGCGCAGCGGCAGTCTCAGCGGACGCAGCTGGCTTCGATCGAGGCTGAGGCGTTGCTGCGGGCGGATATGGCGGCGCTGTTTGTGGCGACGGCTTCGGATTGGCGTGGGGCGACGAGCGCGGAACGTTGAGATAGGTACAGCTCTATCTCCGCTCGTCCCGACTTACGTCGGGATGAGCGGAACAAGGTGCGCCGCCGGACTTGAAAATCATTGTCCCCCAAAGTCTTCACCCCGCTCCGCTTTGCGTGAGCGGGGCGTGGGTGGATTTCACAAAGCGGAGTGACTGCTCCCCTCGACCTTCCTAGGGGGCAAGCCGGCAGTAGGATGATCTCCGACACGGCGCATCAGGCGCTGCGCGAGCTGCTGATGCGGCCGCAGGGAGGGATCGATGAGACTGCTGTTGCTTGCAGGGTTGATTGCGGCGGCTACGCCGGCATTGGCACAGGAAGCGCCGAAGGAAGGCGCGGCTTACGTCAAGCCCAGGACGAGCTGGGGCGTGCCGGACCTGCAGGGGTTCTGGAGCAATACGTCGTTCACGACGATGCAGCGGACGGCGCTGACGACCAAGCTGGTGCTGAGCGATCATGACGCCGAGCAACTGACCAAGCGCAACACGTACACTGCGGCGCGGGCGGAAGAAGCTGGCGCATCCAAGGTGGACAAGGAGAGTTCCGACAAGCTGCTGGCGGACAAGAACCCGTCGCGTGGGTACAACACGTTCTGGATGGACCCGGGCGCGAGCTATGCGCGGGTGAAGGGGGAGTATCGCTCGTCGTGGATCACCTATCCGGCGGATGGGAAGATTCCCTACACGGATGCAGGCATCGCGGCGAACACGCGGGCGACGCACTTTGACGATTACGAAATCCGGCCGTTGCCGGAACGTTGCCTGATGAGCTTCACGGGCGGGGCTGGGCCGGTGATGAACAACGGGATGTACAACAACACGTATCAGATCGTGCAGTCGCCATCGTCTGTGATGATCCTGACGGAGATGATCCACGATGTGCGGGTGATCCCGATTGTGGCGTCTGCCGCTGAGGCGAAGCATGGGCCGGCGGCGATTCCGAAATGGGGCGGTGATGCGGTGGGCTGGTATGAGGGCGATACGCTGGTGGTAGAGACGGTGAACTCGCATCCGAAGCAGCGCTCATTCATTGGCCCCGGCGGGAAGGTGACGGAGCGGTATTCGCGCTGGTCGGATGGGCAGCTGTATTATGAGTTCAAGGTGGAAGATCCGAAGCTCTACAAGGAAGCGTGGGGCGGGGAGATGTCGCTGAACCACTCGGCTGAGCCGCTGTATGAGTATGCCTGCCATGAGGGGAATTACGCCCTGCCCGGCATTCTGGCCGGTGCGCGCAAGCTGGAACGCGAGGGGCGGCCGCATCCGCTGGAGAAGCCGATCTTTGCGGGTGTCGACATTCCTGATGGCGAGTAGCAACTCGCACTGAGTCTTCGAACAGATACGTGAAGCGCGGTTGGTCATGCCAGCCGCGCTTTCCGTTTCGGAACACTTGCTTGCCGTAGCGGGGCGCTTGGTAACGCGCACTTGGCAGCGTCTAGCGCGCAGCATCAACTATCCGGGGGAATTGCGGACGCACCCGCGAGTTTCGTTGGGCGGCCCTCAATTTTCGAAACGTCCGTATGCGGTTTTATCGCGGCAATACAAGCGACTGCTGGATGCCCTGTGGACGTGAGTTGGCTCACTGCGTGCTCACGAAGTGCGTGTGCAAAGTCATGCACGTTTCCTTGCTTGTGCAGTGCGAGCGGTGATTGCATCCGCCCTAACAACCGTTTGGCGGCACGAACCGCCTCGGACTGAACGCCGCTAACACATGCGGCATGGGGAGGATCACCATGAAGACGACTGCGCTTACAGGCGCCTCTGCGATCGCGTTGCTGATCGGCATCGGCTCGCTTCCACAAGCCCTTGCCCAGCAGACAGTTCAGACTGCGCCACAGGCGGAGGCGCGTGAGGAACAGCCTGACTCGCGGCGCGACGTGGTGGTGGTGACGGCGCAGAAGCGCGAGGAGACGGTTCAGGATATCGCGATCGCGGTGACGGCGGTGTCCTCCCAGACGCGCGAGGAGATCGGGCTCAACACGCTGACGGACTTCACGAACTTCGCGCCGGGCCTGACGTTCGCGGTCGCGACGGACCGGATCGGGATGCGGGGCGTCAACCGGAACTCCAACAGCTTCGGCATCCGCACGGGCGTGTCGAACTATGTGGACGGGGTTTATTATCCCTCCTCGATCATCGCGATCGCGTCGCGCCGGCCGATCATGGTGGAGCGGACCGAGGTGGTGCGCGGGCCGCAGGGAACGCTGTATGGCCGCGACTCCATCGGCGGCGCCATCAACCTGATCTCGAAGCGCCCGACGGATGAATTTTCAACGCAGCTGAATATCGGGGCGGGATCGTTCGAGACGATGAACGTCGATCTGTCCGTGTCGGGGCCGATCAATGACAGCCTGCGCTACCGCGTCGTCGGCTCGCGGGAATATCAGGGCGAAGGCTTCCTGACGAACGCCTCGGGGCTGGATTCGGAAGGCCTGCGGACCGACGGCTACAACTATGAAGTCCAGTTCGAAGGTGATCTCGGAGAGGACATCAGCTGGTTCCTGCGCTGGGGCCATGTTGGCTGGAAGAAGGCCGGCGCGCCGGGCGCGCGTACGACCGCGGGCGACCGGCAGGAATATGACCGGCGCTTCTTTGCAACCGGGGCAAGCGCCACGGCTCCAAACTCCGGCTACGGCTATAACCCCAATGCACTGAATATGCGGCAGGTTGGCTCGCTGACGGGCAACCCGGCGATCAACGATCCGTTTGCGTTCGGGTCCAACACGACAGGCGTCGCCAGCCTGACCGGCGGCAATGATGCGGCGCTGGAAGTCATCTGGGATGTCGGCAGCTTCGACCTCAAATATGTCGGCGGGTACGGCTTCTACAAATACAACTATTTCGCGGAAGGCGACGACACGGCCGTGACCTCGTACCAGGCGCGCGTCTATCCGACGACGGGGAACCCGGCAGGTACGCTGACCACGATCCTGCCCAGCCGGACGGTGGAATACAACGAGCAGCGTTCATGGTTCTCGAACGAGATCAACCTCGTCTCGACCTACGACGGACCGATTCAATTCATCGCGGGCCTCTATCAGTACCAGGAGAATTTCGGACAGCCGATCTACGTGTACTATGACGACCTCGTGCCGACGCCGTTCTCGAACCGCGCCATCATCAACCCGTTGACGGGTGGTGTTGCGGGCATCCTGCCCAACCAGCCGACGCCGACGCGGAATGGCCATGCCCTTTCGACGCTGACCGAGAATGGCGGTATCTCGAACTCCTATGGCGTGTTCACGCAGGCCGACTGGACGATCAATGACAACTTCAAACTGACGGGCGGTCTTCGTTATTCGAAGGACTATACGTGGCTGCAGGAACGCGGCCGCGCGATGTGCTATTACACCAGCACATGCGCGACAGGCACCGCCGCACAACCCGGCGTCGATATCACGGATAGCGCCTTCAGCGGTGTGAGCAGCCTTTATCCCAACGGCGCACCCGGCGTTGTAGACGCCACGGCGGCGAACCCGTCGGGCGCGTACACGGATTCTGACGGCAACCGCGTGCGCCGACTGGCCGATAGCTGGGAAGCTGTGACGGGGATGCTGCGTGTCGACTGGACGCCGAGCGACAACACGCTGGTGTTTGCCAACTACGCGCGCGGCTACAAAGGCGGCGGCTTCGGCACGGGTGGCGGCGCGTCGGTGTTCGCACCACTTCCGGAAGTCGACAAGGAACAGATCGACAGCTACGAAATCGGCTGGAAGCAGGACTTCCCCGAGCTCTACCTGACGATCAACACCGACCTCTATCTGTACGACTACAAGGGGTATCAGATCCCGAATGCGGTGATCCCGATCCCGGTGGCCGGACAGCCATCGCTGGCCTACACGGCCTTCCTCAACCTTCCGAAAGTGCAGACAACCGGCTTCGAGGTTGAGACGACATGGGCGCCGACGGAAGAGTTCCGCCTCTTCCTCAACTACGGCTACACCAATCCGGAGATCAAGGAAGCCAACGGTCTGGTGCACAGCGCGGACCCGCTTGCACGCCTGCCCGGGGCGACCCCGAGCGGCGCCGTTGTGAGCCCGCGTTACAACGCAGCGGGCCTGCTGGTTGACGGCCAGGTGGGCCAGGATCTGAAGGGCAACATTCTTCCCTTCAGCCCCAAGAACAAGGTTTCGTTGAACGCACTCTATACGTTCGACCTCGCCGAGATGGGCTCGCTGACGACGTCGGCATCCTATAACTGGCAGGACGGCACCTACTCCTCGATCTTCAATCGCGACGTCAACAAGACGCCGGAATGGGATCTGGTGAATGTGCGCGCGTTGTGGACGTCGGCCGATGGGCATTTCACGATCATCGGCTTCATCAACAATCTGTTCGACGACCTTCAGTTCGACGGCCGTTCGCAGGGACTGCGCCGCGCTGACACGACGGCGGCGGCCACTACGGCCGGCGGCGCGCAGACCTCCACGGCGCGGGTTATTCCGCAGACGCTGGCCTTCTGCGGATCGTCTGCGGCGACGACCATTCAGCCCAATGGCAATGGCGGGAATGGGTTCCTCGCAGAATCCTGCATGACGCAGAACGACCAGTATCGCATGCCGCGCTGGGCGGGCGTTGAACTGCAACTCAAGTTCTGAGCGTGGCCTACAACGGCGCTGGCGACAGCGCCGGGACTCCCTGGCAAATGAAAACCCCGGATCGATGAGATCCGGGGTCTTTTTTCGTGCCGCGTTGGGGCGACCTGTGCGGCTGCGATCTGGCTATTCGGCTGCGATCTGAGAGGCGGATTCCTGGCGGCCGGGAACGGACGACGACAGGCTATAGCCCTTCTCTTCGGTGCGCAGGACGCAGCCGGCCTGCGAGAGGCTATCGATCTTCTGGCGCAGGCGATAAACGTGCGTTTCGACCGTGTGCGAGTTGACCTTCGACGAATAGCCCCAAACTTCGACGAGCAGTTCCTGCTTGCTGACCGCGCGACCACGGGCGCGGAAGAGATAGCGCAGGACCTGCGTTTCCTTTTCCGTGAGCTGGATCGTCTGGCGATCGAGGCCGGTGATGATGCGGTCGGCCGGCTGGAACTCGCAGAGGCCGATGCGGATGACGGCGGTGGAGCTGGCTTCCGACGTGCGCAGGTGAGCACGGACGCGGGCGAGCAGGCTGGGGAAGCGGATCGGCTTGACGATGTAGTCGTTGCCGCCTGAGTCGAGACCGAGAATGGTGTCTGCATCCGAGCCCTGATCGCTGACGATAAGGATCGGCGTGAGCAGGCCGCGCTTGCGCAGAAGGCGGCAGGTGTCGCGGCCATCCATGTCCGGCAGATCGACACCAAGGATGATCAGATCGGCGCGCTGTGTGCGCACCATGGCGAGGCATTCCTCCGCCGTGGTGGCTGTGTGGACGATGAACTCGTGCGCTTCAAAGTGTCGGGCAAGGAATTCGTTAGCTGCGGCGTCGCCATCAATGATGAAGATGGTCTGCTGAAAAGCCATGGCAGGACCTCGATCAACCTAACGTTCGTTTGGTGACGCTATTGAGGATGAAAATTGCTTACGCGCAAGAGGCGCGCGTGCTTCCACGCAAGAAGATTTGGATAGAACCTGATCAAATTAGTACGATTGTGCGCGCGCGAAAAAGAGCACGCTAACGTTGTGCGGTTGCGAGCATAGGATCACGGCTGGAGGCTGTAGCCACCGCCCTCCGTGATGAGGAAGCGCGACACGCCGGGGTTCGGTTCGATCTTCTGGCGCAGGCGATACATGTGCGTCTCAAGCGTGTGAGTTGTGGCTTGCGAGTTGTGGCCCCACACCTCCGCCATCAGTTCCTCGCGCGGAACGGGCTTGCCGCCGGCTTTGTAAAGATGGCGAAGAATGTCGGTTTCCTTGTCCGTCAACCTGATCTTCCGCTGCGCTTCATCGATCAGCACTTTTGCTGACGGGCGGAACTCGTACGGGCCGAGATGGAAGGAGGCGTCGTCGCTCTGTTCGTGCGTGCGGATGTGCGCGCGGACGCGGGCGAGCAGAACGGGAAAGCGGACCGGCTTGGCGATGTAGTCGTTCGCACCTGCATCAAGACCGAGGATTGCATCGCTGTCGGTCGTCTGCCCCGTCAGCATCAGGATGGGGGCGAGGACTTTGTGCCTGCGGATGAGACGGCAAGCGTCGCGGCCATCCATGTCGGGCAGTTCGACATCGAGGATGATGATATCGGGCCGCGTTGATTCTGCCTTGTCGATGCCTTCCGCAGCGGTGGCGGCGTGTTCGACCTTGAAATCTTCCTGCAGATTGAATTGGCGGGCCAGCGCTTCGCGCAGATCCGTATCGTCTTCAATAAGCAGAATCGTCCGCTCGGCTTTCATGCCTGATTATCTCCTCCTGGGCCGTCCCGGCATCCTGAGCGGATGCTCTTGCGGTAACCAAACGGGCGATGCTTGCGCACGCGACGTCAGGTTCCGTCTGTAAGTACAGTGTCTCAGGTTTTCCGCTTCCAACCAAACACTTGTTTGCATGCTCGACAGGGCAATCGCCCCACGGCATGCTCAAGCCGTCGTGAGGAGACTGATAGTCCGCGGTCAGACGGGCGCCCTGCGACATGGGAGGAGTGCGGCGTAGGCCGCAAACGAGTGGCCATATGGCTGACACGTCGAACACGCCGCGTGAGAGCGAAGCGGAGCCGGGCGTTGCGCTTGCGTCTGCGCAGGGTTCGCGCGCGACGATGGTATCGGGCTTCTTCACCGGCGTGGCGGGGCAGCTGCTGCTCTATACAGTCGGGCTGATGTTGCTGATCGTCGTGCTGCTGTTTCCGCTGCTGATTTCGGAGCGACGCAACGAGTGGCTGGCTGGGCGCATTAACGTCGCCGAACTGATCGCCGCGGCGGCACAGTCGAGCCCGGAGCATCGCGCGAGCAACGAGTTCTCGCGGATTGCGCGGGACAGGTTGTTCATCCTGTCGATCATCGCGGACATCAAGGACAGGCGCGAGACGATCCTAGCGCCTTCACAGCCGATTACCGGAACGCCCGTGCGCATGGACTGGCCGGGCGACCGATCTCTGTGGTTTCCCGATACGGTTGCGCATTTCACGGCGCGCGAGGACCGGCACCTGCGGCTGTCGTTCAACCCGGAGCTGACGCCTTATGACGAGATGGAGGTGACGGTCTCTGAGGCGACGTTGCGAGAGGCGCTGATTGCACAATCGGGCGCGATCATTCTCAACGCCCTGCTCTTTGCCGTTCTGGCTGGAGCGATCGTCTATGTGACTGTTTACCGATTGATCGTGCGGCCAATGCAGGGAATTGCGGATTCGGTGACGCGCTTCTCAGAGGCGCCCGAGGCGACGCAGATCAAGCTGCCCTATGGGCAGAGCGATGAGATACGCCGTGTGACGGCTGCGCTGGAGACAATGCAGAAGACGGTGTCGCAGGCGTTGCGGCAGCGGAAGCGGCTGGCGGACCTTGGCGAGGCGGTGGCGAAGATCAGCCACGACCTGCGCAACTCGCTCTCGGCGGCGCAGGTGCTTTCGGATGGGTTGGCGGATTCGAACGATCCTCTGGTGCGCGATGCAGCGCCGCGGCTGGAGCGGGCGATCCAGCGGTCGATCACGCTGGCAGAGGCGACGCTGAAATACGGACGTTCGGAGACGCCGCTGCCAAATCTGCGCAGCGAGCCGTTCAGGTCTGCAATCGACGAGGCGATGGCGGAGGGAATTGCGGGTTGGCCCGGAGTGACTGTGCGCGTGACCTGCGATGAGAGCCTAGCAGTCATGGCGGACAGCGATCATTTGCACCGCATCATCACCAACCTCGTGAGGAACGCGTCCAGAGCGATTACCGGCCGCCCAACCGGCTATGACGCTGGCCTGATCACGGCGGAGGCGAGCCGGTCAGCTTCTGGCGACATCGTTACGCTGGTCATCACCGACAATGGTCCGGGCATACCGCGGCTGGTGATCACCAAGCTATTTCAACCGTTTTCAAAGGCCGGATCAGATGGCGGCACGGGGCTCGGGCTGGCGATTGCGCGAGAGCTTGCGCGGGGCATGGGGGGCGAGCTGTCGATGATTGCGAGCGGGCCTGACGGAACGTCATTCTCGCTGAACCTGCGTGCAGGATGACCCCTTCGGTCGCACAAAGATATGCCGCTATCGTGAAGCTCACCCCGGAGAAGAGAAAGAGTTTCCCCTCGCCTTTCAAGTTCTTGTAGCCTGTAAAAGAGACCGTGCTTCATGCGAGACGATCATTGACCAAGGCTACTGCCACCAGACGGGTTCAGCCTGTTGCTGAAGAAAGCAATGCGCGGCGCCAGGAAATCCTGCTGGTTGCATCGGACCTGTTTGCGCGACGTGGCTATGATGCGGTTGGCGTTCGCCAGATCGCGGATGCGGCGGGGATTCTCGGCGGGTCGCTGTATCACCACTTTCCGTCGAAGCGGGACCTCTATGTCGAGGTGCATGGCGCTGCACTGGCCGGGGCTGCGAGCCGGATGGAAGCGGAGATCGCAAAGCTGGACGATCCGTGGGAGCGGCTGGAGGCGGCTTGCCGCGTTCACCTGGCGGTGCAGGTCGACCCGGAGTCGGTGACCTTGCCGATGATGAGCGACATCTCGGCCATGTCGAGCGACATGCGCGAAGACCTGGTGAAGGCACGCGACCGGTTTGAGGTCATCTACAAGCAGCTGATCGCGGACCTGCCGCTGAATGCATCGATCGACCGCAGCATCTATCGTCTGTCGCTGGTGTCGCTGATCAATGCGGTTCCGATGTGGTATCGCACGGGCCGGCTGAGCGTGGCCGAGATCGCCGTGCAGATCGTGACGATCTTCCGCGCTTCGGCTGGGCCTGCGCCAAAGGCCAAGCCAGTGAAGCTGACGAAGGCCAGGAAGAAAGCCGCCCGCTAGAGCGCCTGCTCCCCACGTCCATTCAAAAAAAGAAAAAGCCGCTGCGGAACCGTGTCCGCAGCGGCAGTTTAACATGGCTTGGCCCCCACAGGAGGAGGAGAGCGAGAGCAAGAACCATGGGTTCGAGGTTGAGATGATCCTGCACGATGCGGGCGCGGCCGAAAGTTATTTACGGTTTCAGCGTTGTTACGGGCCGTTACAGCTGGCTTGGCTCCTTTGATTTGCGAGCGAAGCGCTGACGGATGCGGGAAAAGTCCTGGCCGACGCGGGTGAAGGACATCCAAGCGCCGGTGGCGCAGGCGATCGTTACAGCGGCAAGCAACAGCAGCGTGACGATGTCCCAGACAGGCCGGGCACGCATGAATGAGAAGTCCATCGAGTGGAGGCCCGCCTCGAACCAGCGATAGCGCTGGCCCGTGCCATCGGCGAGCTGGCGGAGTTCGCCGGTCTTGTAATCGAAATAGGCCTTGGTGCTGTCCGGGTCGGTGAGCGTGACGCGATAGACCGGCAGATCGACTGCGCGTTTGTGTCCGTAATAGTAGTCGTCTTCCGTGTTCAGCACTTCGAGCTTGCCCGAAGCCAGAACGCCGCCCTTTGCGGAGAGACCGGCCTGAAGCTCTTCCTGCGTAAGTGGGGCTGCGCCGTTGAGGCCGAAGCGGGTGTCTGCTCCATCGGCTGAGCGGGCGATCAGGTAGGGCTTGCCGAGCAGCGGGGCCGCGCGGAGCGTAACGAGATTGGCGGGCGGGTTCGCTTTCACTTGCTCCAGGATGGCTTGAACTTCGGAGACCTGCATCGGGCTCTGCACGTCGGCGCGACTGACGGCGCCCTCGCTTTCGAGAAGGCCGAAGGGCGACATCGTCATCATGCCGGAGAAGGTCCAGGTGAGGACAAGAACGCCGGCGAATGTGCCGAACAGGTGGTGCCACATCCACATCGGGCGGTTGCGGTAGGGCCACCATTTGCCCGAGCGGCCGCGCAGGCGGACGAAGCCGATGACCATGCCGGTGATGACGAGGAAGCAGCCGATCAGCGAGGAATAGACGACGACGTCGTTCCAGAGTTGGCCGTTCTCGCGAAGGATGCGTGGATAGAGCCAGTGCGGGATGGCGCCGAGCCAGTTCCAGAAGCGTTCGTGGCCGTTGGCGTCCTGCACGACTTCGCCGTTCGAACCGTTGATATAAACCCAGCTTGCACCCGGATCATCGAACACGGCTTTCCAGAGCGGTTGCGAGCGGCGCGCGGGCTGGACCGACCACTGGTCGATCAGGAGCGTGTCGAGCTCCGTGATCTTGCCGTTGATTTTATTGCCGGCTGCGTAGGTCTCCGCGACGTTGCGCACCTGCTGTTCCGAGAGCACGCCGACAGTCTCGCCGGATTCTAGATTATAAGCCTTGGGCCCGTCCCTGCCGCCGACGCGCAGCACTGGCGCCCCGCTCAGCATTTCGACGCGCGCCTGCATCGCTGGCGCGTCGCCCGCCAATGTCAGTTGCGCGCTGGCGTTCGCGAGGTCGAGGCGTTCGAGGCCTGACTGGCGCTCATCCGGCGTGGTGGCCGGATAGCCCTGGTACATCATGACGAAGCCGGAGAGGCACCACATCGTCATGATCACGCCGAGCACAACGCCGAGATAGCGGTGCACGACGATGAGGGTCTTCATAATCATAAGGACATCACGAGATCACTGAGCGTTTGGCGCCGTCTCCGGAAGGCCCACCCAACCGGAGACGGCGATACGCGTACCTAGAAGCCGTAGCTGTAGGTGACGTGAAGTGTTTGCGGCACAGCGCGCGTGCCGAAGGCGAAGGCCGCGGTCGAGTCGGCGGCAACAGGAGCCGAGCGGCCGTAAGCCGTGTAGTACTTTTCGTCGAACAGGTTCTGCACGCGCGCGGTAATCTTGTGCTTCTGTTCAGCGTCGAGGAAGATGTGCGCTGCGAGGTCGGCGACGACGTAGTCGCCGTAGTTGACCACGCCGATGCCGCCGGCGAGCGAGGTCGTGTTGACCTCGCCGACCATCAGCACCGAGGCGTTTACGCCCCAATTGCCAGCATCATAAGCGCCGCCGAACTTGGCGTAGCTCTTGGGAACGCGCGGGCGCTGAACGCCGCTCGGGTCCTTGGTGGTCGAGTCGGTGTAGCTGGCCGAGAGGCTGAAGCCGTTGCCGAAATCGGCCACGCCGGCGAGTTCGAAGCCGCGCACTTTGACCGTGCCGGCGATGTTGTTGAAGAAGCCGTTGCCGTCGAATGCGTCGTTGTAGGGCGTGGATGGGAACGGGTCCGGACCGACCGGGAAGGTCGGGAACAGGACGGCGCAATCGTTGGCGGCGATGTAGCCAGGGTTGGCGGCGCCGGTCGATGTGGTCGGCAGCGAGCAATTCTCGAAGCCGATCAGGTTGTCGATGTCGCGGTGGAAGTAGGTCGCGTTCCAGCTGATGGACGGGCCGTAGTCGAACTGGCCACCGAGGCCGATGTTGAAGGCTTCGCTTTCTTCCGCTTCGACGTTCGGATTGCCGATCTCGTAGTCTTCGATTGCGTAAAGCTGTTCGGCGGTGGGGAGCAGGAAGCTCGTGCCGACGTTGGCCTCGGCGTAGAGAGCCGGCGTAAAGTTGTAGCGGCCCGAAGCGTTCCAGACGGTGATGCTGGAGCCCTGACCTTCGCTGTGGCGGATGCCGGCGGCGAAGCTGGCATTCTTGATCAGATCTTCCGTCGATCGGATCTGACCATAGAAGGCGTTCACTTCCTCTTCGCGCTCGGCGATGAGGAGGTAGTCGTCCTTGCCCGAATAGGTCTGGTAGTCGTAGCCGAGCAGGTACTCGAACGGACCGCCCGGCGTGAGCTTGGCGAGCGCGTTGATGCCCTTGTCCTCGAAGCCCCAGTAGACGTTGTTGCCGTTCAGCGTCTGGCCGATGATCGGCCCAGTACCGCCCTGCAGGTTGTTCAGGATCGAAGTGACGTGCGAATCCCAGTCGTGCCAATAGCCCTTCACGAGGATCTGGGCCCAGTCGTTCATCGTGTAGTCAACGCCGATGCTGGCCACATCCTCGTCGCGCACGTTCTTCGAGTAAGCGAGACGGCGGACGCTCTGGTTGTCGTTGCGCGCGTCAGCGTGGTGATAGCGGGCGTCGATGGCAAGATTGTCGGTGAGCTCGAGGCGGTATTTCGCGCCGTAGGTGTTCACGTTGTAGCTGCGGTTGTGGTCGGTCTGGCTCGGCGCGAACTGCGAGTAGATCTCGTGACCATCGCCGACATCGCGCGAGGCGTAGGCAACGTAGTTGCCCGGGCCAGCCTGACCGCGGACATAGCCATCGAGGTGGAAGCCGTCATTGGTGTCGCCGCCGACCGTGACTGCGCCATTGAAGTCATCGGTGTAGCCGCGGGTGACGAAGTTGACGACACCAGACGCCGCCTGGGTTCCGTAGAAGAGGCTCTGGCCGCCTTTGAGGACTTCGATGCGCTCGATCATGGCGCCGGGGAGCGTGTCGCTCATCGTGGTCGAATAGAGGCGGTTGTTGATGCGGACGCCATCGACGGTCAGCATCATGTCCTGGGTGCGTGAGCCCTGGAGCGAGATGTCCATGTAGCCGAACGGGCCAGCGGCCGGGTTCACGTACAGGCCGGGGACCTTCATCTGCATCGCCTGCTGGGCGTCGATGAAGACCTGGTTGCGGATGTCCTCGGAGCTTACGACCTCGAGGGCGGAGCCGTATTTCTCAAGTTCCTGCGGGAGGGTTTCCTCGATGGTCTGGCCGACGATGGTGACCACATCGGTGTCGGTCGGGGTGGCGGTGGTCGGGCCGGTCTGGGCGGCGGCGAACGGCGCGACGATGCAGAGCGCGAGGGCGCTCGCGCCAGTGGCCAACAGGCCGCGATAGGTCAGCTTCAGATTCACGGTATTTCTCCCCGAGGGTTATGTGCAGAAGCGCGCCCCCGTGCGCGCCGTTGGGAGAGGGTCTAGGGGGATCGGAGAGCCGGTCGGAGTGAATTACGGTAACAGGCCTGCGTAACGCCGGGGCGTTTGCCCGAAACAAGTCAAAACAGCGAGTTACTGGACGTTACACGCGAGTTACAGGCCGTGAAGCTGGATCACGGAAGCGCGAGATCGTTGCGGCTGCGTTCGGGCTCGGACTGCAGCGATCGAATCTAGCGCGAGCGGCCGCGGCCCTGGACGGGCCAGATATCCACAAGCGTGTCGCCACGGACGACGTGATAGAAATCGTAGAGGTTCACGGTCGGGTCGCAGTGCGGCGCGGCGAGCGTGACGATGTCGCCGATGGCCAGCTTCGCCTCCTCCCCCGGGGCGATCAGGCCGTGCTCGTCGCCCATGAAGTGGAACGGGGAACCGACCGGTGCGCCAGACAGGATGGACGGTGGGCCGCCGTCCGTCGCCATGGCCTTGAAGCCGGCATCGAGGGTGGCGAGGCCGGGGGTGTTGGCGCTGACTACGCGGGCGTCGATCTGGAGGGAGGTGGCGTATGGGATGGGCGCGCCGCTGGCGAGGTCGCATTCGTTGTACTGGCGATCCATGAAGACGTAGGAGCCGACCTGCAGCTCGTTGAAGACGCCGAGGTCTGCGTCGATGCGGTGCGTGCCGGTGCCGCCGCCGGTGATGAGGGCTGGCGGGAGACCGGCCTCGGTCAGCGCAGCGATGACTGTGCGGAGGTAGTCGGTGCGTTCCTCGATGGCGGAGCGCCGGTCGGCATAGCTTTCGATGTGCTGTTCCCTGCCGCAGTAGAACTGGACGCCGAGGAATTTCAGCGCGGGCGCGGCTACGATCTGCTGGGCGAGCGCGACGGCGGATGCGGCGTCGCGGACGCCGGTGCGGCGGATGCCGGGGTCGATGTCGACGACGAGTTGCAGCGGCTTGCCAGCGGCCTGGGCGGCGGCGGCCAGAGCTGTGACGTTGTCGGGATTGTCTGTGGTGACGCGCAGGTCGGCGATGCGGGCGTTGAGCTGCATCAGGCGTGCGATCGCAGGGGCGGAGACGACGGGGGATGTGATCAGGATCGCGTTTACGCCGCCATCGGCCATGGCCTCCGCCTCACCCAGCTTGGCGCAGCAAACGCCGACGGCGCCGGCGGCGATCTGGCGTTGGGCAATGTCGGCGCTCTTGTGGGTCTTGGCGTGGGGGCGGAGGGCGATGCCGTGTTCGGCGGCGAAAGCGGCCATGGCGGCGATGTTGCGTTCGAGCAGATCGAGGTCGATCACCAGAACGGGCGTGTTGAACGATTTGCGTCCGCCCTGCTGGCCGATGAGGTGCGCGTGAAGCTCGCGGTCGTTCATGAGGCTGCCTTGATGTCGAAGAGTTTGGCGAGGTGCGCGTTGGCGAACTTCGCCTGGGGGTCGATCTCGTCGCGCACAGCACAGAATTGCGCGGCTTGCGGGTAGAGCTGGTGGAGATCTGCGGTGGTGAGCGTGTGGCGCTTGGCCCAGTGCGGGCGGCCATCATGGGCGCGGAAAATCTTCTCGGCTTCGGCGAAGATCGCATGCCATTTCATGCGGTGATACTGGTGCATGGAGATCGATGCGCCCGTGCGGCCATTGAACGGACTGAGCCAGATGTCGTCCGCCGCGACGAGGCGGAACTCGAAGGGGAAAGCGACCGGCAGACCTTTCTTCCTGATCCACGCGATGACTTCGCGCAGCGCGGACCAGCCATTGGCGCGCGGCAGTTCGTATTCCATCTCCTCGAACTTCACCGTGCGGTCTGACGGGAAGATGCGATAGGCGGGCCCTACCCTGCGCCGTTTCATCTTCTCCGGCAGAAGGCGCTTCTGCAGATAGGGCGTCATGAAGGGAAAGGTCTTGCAGATGTCGCACACACGACGGAAGGCGATGTCGTCCATGTCGCGCTGTTCGCGCATCTCGCCTTCGGACGGCTTGGGATGCAGAATTTTCAGCATGGCGAGATCGGCATAGGGGAAGACGAAGAACTCGACATGCCGGTTCTGTACTGCGAGCTCGTCCCAGCGGGCGGCGACCTCGTCCAGTGGGTAGACTTCGAGACGTTCTTCGAGGTGGTAGGCAGGCAGAATGTCGAACGCGATGCGTGTCGCGACACCGGTCAGGCCGAGTGAGAGGCGTGAGGCCTGGAACAGGTCGGGATTTTCGGTCGGGCTGCATTTCACGATGGAGCCATCGTGGGTCATCAGTTCGAAGCCGCGAGCCGCGGTGGACAGCGAGCCGAGCGTTGCGCCCGTGCCGTGTGTGCCGGTGGCGATGGCGCCGGCCAGCGCCTGCGGGTTCACGTCGCCCTGATTGATGAGCGAAGCGCCCTGTTTCCAGAGAATATCGGTGAGCTTGGCCAGCGACGTGCCGGCGGGCGCGGAGGCGTGCAGCTTGTCGTCGCTAATAGTGATCTCGCCCTCCATGTCGGACATGGAGATCAGCATGCCGTCGGTTTCGCAGAGCGGCATGAAGGAGTGACCGGCACCGACGACGCGGACCTTTTTGGCTTCACGCACGAGCCTTGCGAGTTCCGCCTCCGTCTTGGGCCGCGCGATCTGTGCAGGAGACGCCGCGACGCTTCCGGACCAGTTCGACCAGGTCGACATCATTTCTCTCCGAGGCGGGCGTTGGCGAACAGGAGGGCGGCTTCGCGGAATATCTCGTCACGCGGGATGCGGTCTTCCTCGTTCAGCATTTCGTCGATGGCGTAGCCGTATTCGACCGTCATGCGCAGGCGGCGCCACAGCACCTTGCGGTTCACATGCGGAAGCAGCGGCGCGTAGACTTCGAGCATTGCATCCGTCACCTCACGGTGGGACGCGACACGTATGTGGGCGAGTTGGGGAACAGCGCGGAGCGCGCGTTCGATCCAGACGCCGCCGGGCTCGTTGGCGGTGACATTTGCGGTGGCGCGCAGCAGCTCTTCGACGTGGGCACCCATTTCAGCGAGGCCTCCGACCTTGTGCTGCTCCAGCCATGCGAAGAGAACAACGTTCTGGCGATCCATGAAGCGGCGGCCAAGCGCTTCGAGGACGGCGTACTTGTCTGCGAAGTAACGATAGAGAGCAGCGGGAGATACGCCGGCACGTGCGGCGATCATGTTGGTGGAGATGCGTTCGATTCCGACTTCTCCGAGAAGCTCGCCGGCAATGTCGAGCAGGCGTTCGCGCGTTTGCATCGCCCGTTCCTGCGTCGGTGCAGCGCGCGGTGCTGGCTTCGACTTTGTGCGGGTTCGTCTGGTCGTCGTCATGACGTGGCGCCCTTCCGCGCCTTGAACTGGTGCAGGCCGAAGGCGAGGACGACAGCGATAACGAGGCATGCGCCGCCGAACGTGATGGCGCCGCGCGAGTCTGCCTCGGTGACGAGAAGCGAGGCGAAGAACGGGCCGAAGCTGCCGCCTAGCACCTGCGCCCCGCCGATGAGCACGGCGGCGCGGCGGGTCGGGTCTGCTTCGATCACCATCGGCACCAGGAAGGGCAGGATGAAGATCCAGAGGAAACCGAATGCGCCGGACAGGATGAGGAAGGTCTGTGGATCGGGAAGATTATAGAGGCCGATCAACAGGCCGACATTGATCACCGCCGCGATGAGTGTCGTCCAGAGCCAGTTGATCCGCCCTGCCAGCAAAGTCGCCGCAGTGCCGCCGGCCACCTGGCAGGCGAGCGAGATGGAGACGGCCGCGCCCGTGACGCCTGGATCGTGGCCCGATTGCCTGGATAACGGCTCGGCGTAGACCCAGACGCCTATGGTGAAAGCGGAATAGAGGAAGGCGGCGATCAGCGCGATCCAGCCGCGGATGCCGGGCAGCGAACTGTTGCTTTCGGTCCTGGGCAGCGGCGCGTAGTCAGCGGGAACAGCGAGAGCGACGATGGCGGTGACGATGCACAGGACGCCGAGCGCCACCCATCCGCCGTCTGATCCGAAGCTCGGAACGATGGTGGCGGAGAGAACGGTCGCCATCACGAACTGGGCAAGCGTCTGCACGGTGAGATAGACGCCCGACCAGCGCTCCGGCGTTGGCGTGCGGGCGATCAGCGCGATGGTGATCCACATCAGCACGCCGCTTGGCAGACCAGCGAGCCCGCGCATCAATGTGATTGTATCGCCAGCCACCAGGGGCGTTGCGAAGTCTATCGCCGCAAGGGTCAGCGAAGCGGCGATGCCGATTGCCTTCAGCCGGGCGGGCTTGAGAACAGCGCCGGAAACGAAGGCGGCGAGGCCCATGGCGAGAAGTTCCGCCGTTGCGGCCTGACCAAGTTGATTGGCTGTCAGCCTGCCCTCAGTCGCCAGCGTGCCGAGCAACAAGGGTTGCAGGCCCGCGATCATGATGGCGGTCACGCCGAGGAACATCACGGCGGAAAACTGAACCCGCGTTGGACGCGGCCCAATCCATCCCTTCGCCGGCCACTCCCCCACAGGCGCATCCGTCATTCGCGACACCCCTTCGCCCCACCGTTAACGAAAGTTAGTCATCGCTCGCTTTCGAAAGCAAGGCTTCGCAGGTGTTTTTCAACGAGAGCGCCGGCTGCGTTAATCTGTCCGCCGCGCCTTGCTGGAGAATTTTGGCGATCTGAAACCTTTTGTGGTGTAGGCTTGCCGCCATGTTGCACCAGGTCGGAGCAAAGCTGAGACGGCTGGGAGCGCTTTTCGCGCTTCTCGTTGCTGTTTTTGCAGTGGCTCCGATGGCTCAAGCTGTCTGTATCTGCAACGTGGAAATGTCCGTGTCGGCCGACGACCACGCCGCCATATCGGCGACGGACCAGAGCGCAGGCGATGAAAACTGCGTCTGTGCGGCGTGCCATTGTGTGCATGTTGGCAGTGAAGCAGCCTCGCCATTCAAGGCTGTTTCGCTTGCGGCGTTTGCGGTCGACCGGGCAGCGCCGCTTAACGATGCGCGGCTGTTGCCCCTTCCCCCCAACACTCTCGAACGACCCCCGCGCGGCTGATCGCGTGACGGACGCTTGCGTCCGTTTGCGCGCATGATCGAGCCGATCGTACCTGCACCGGACCGGTGCGGGGCATGCTTCCACATATCGTTCGAGACAACCGACAATGACCAGTTATCGCAACCTTGCGCTTGCGGGCGCAGCGATTGCCGTGCTCGCAGCCGGCGCCGGATTCTTCGTGGCGCGCAGTCTTGCGCCGCCTGCTGCCGAGCCCGCAGAGCAGGCTGAGGACGAGCATGAGGATGAGCACGCGGAGGAAGCCGCCGGCTTCATTCCGCTGAAGCCCGCCGACGCGCAGGCCGCGGGCGTCAACCTTGCGCGGGTCGAGCGTGGCGGCGGGTCTGACCTGCTGCTTCCCGGCCGCGTGGCGGTAGCGACCAACGCCAGCAGCATTATCGGCGCGCCGATGAATGGCGTAATCGTCACGATGGCCGTTTCGCCGGGAACCGCTGTAGCCAAAGGCTCGCCGATCGCGACGATGCGCAGCCCAGAGGCGGCAGCTGTACGCGCGGCGCTCGACGCAGCCCGCGTAGCGAAGGCCAATGCGGATACGGCTTACGAACGCGGCCAGCGTCTGTTCGAAGGCGACGTTCTGCCCCGACAGGACTGGGAGAACCTGCAGACCGCTACCGAGATGGCGCGCGCCCAGTTGCGTGAGGCGGAAGGCAAGTTTGTTGCTCTGGGTTCGCCGACGGCCGATGGCATTGCCACCATTCGCAGCCCGATCAAGGGTGTGGTGACGGAGGTGGCCGTGGCGCCAGGGTCGGCGCTGGTCGATGGGCCGGTGATCGCGCGAGTGTCTGATACATCGCAGGCGGAACTGGTGTTCGATGCGCCGCCGGAAAGCCTGGGGCTCGTGACGGTTGGCACGAAGCTGGAAGCGCGGTGGACGGGCGGGCAATCGATCGAGGGCGTGGTGACCGGCGTTGCGCCGGGCCAGTCCGGCATGAGCGCCAGCGTGCGCGCGAAGCCGCTGGGACCGACGCCTCCGCCGGGCACGGTGATCTCCGCGCGCCTTGTGGGCGGAACCGGCGATCAGCTGACCGTGCCAAGCGACGCGGTGCAGACGGTGGACGGAGCGCCCTCCATTTTCGTGGTCGAGCCCGAGGGTTTCCGCGCTCGCCACGTCGTGCCGGGGCGCACAGCGAACGGCCGCACTGAAATCGTCAGCGGCCTCAAGGGCGACGAACAGATCGCGGGTACAGGCGCATTCCTGCTCAAGGCGGAACTCGCCAAGGGCAATGTCGAGCACGAGCACTGATCATGTTGAAACACATCATCGATCTATCTGTGCGCGGCCGCTGGCTGGTTGCGCTGATCACTCTGGTGTTCGCTGCATTCGGTGTGAACGAACTCCTGCATCTGCGCATCGACGCCGTGCCGGACATCACCAACCGTCAGGTGCAGATCAACACTGTTGCGCCTGCGCTGGGGCCCGAAGAGGTCGAGCGGCAGGTGACCTTCCCGCTCGAGACGGCGCTGGCGGGATTGCCGGGCCTGACCGAGACTCGTTCGATCTCGCGGCACGGCTTCTCGCAGATCACGGCTGTGTTCACGGATGCGACCGACATCTATTTCGCGCGGAACATCGTGAATGAACGGCTGCAGTCGGCGAAGCAGGAGCTTCCCGCCGGGCTTTCGCCAACCACAGGTCCGGTGGTGACAGGTCTGGGCGAGGTTTACATCTGGACGGTCGAGTTCTCGCCGGAGATGACGAAGCAGGGCGCCGTCTATGTGACGCCTGAGGGCGAGCGCCTGTCGGACGATCTGCAGAAAGCGACCTACCTGCGCACGGTGCAGGACTGGATCATCGCGCCACAACTGCGCAGCGTGAAAGGCGTGGCAGGTGTCGATGTGCTCGGCGGGTATGTGAAGGAATATGCCGTACACCCGGACCCGACCAAGCTGGCGGCTTACGGCGTCGGCCTGGTGCAGCTGGTTGAGGCGCTGGAACATGCGAACCGGATTGCGGGCGCGGGCTATGTGAGCCGTGCGGGCGAAGCCTATGTGGTGCGCGCGGATGCGCGGCTGCGCAGCCTTGAGGAACTGGCGCAGACGCCGGTTCTCAATGAGGGCGGGCTTGTTGTTCGCGTTTCCGATCTCGCAACGGTGGAGGCCGGACGCGCGCCGCGTCTCGGGTCTGCCAGCGCTAACGGGCGCGAAGTCGTGGTCGGCACGGCGTTGATGCTGCAGGGCGAGAACAGCCGTGAGGTGGCGCATCGCGTCGGCGATCGGTTGAAGGAAATTCAGGCGAGCCTGCCAAAAGACGTCGTCGTCCGGCCGGCGCTGGATCGCACCAAGCTGGTGGAAGCGACGATCGGTACGGTTGAACACAACCTGTTGCTCGGCGCGTTGCTGGTGACGGTGGTGTTGTTCCTGACGCTGGGCAATGTGCGCGCGGCGATCATTGCGGCGGCGATCATCCCCCTGTCCTTCCTGTTTGCGGCGAGCGCCATGAACCGGTTCGGCATCAGCGCGAACCTGATGAGCCTTGGCGCACTGGATTTCGGCCTGATTGTCGATGGCGCGATCGTTGTGATCGAGAACACGCTGCGGCGCATGGGGTTGAGACGCGAGGCGCTGGCACGAGACCTGACTGCGGGTGAGCGGCTGGGTGTTGCGGCTGCTGCTGCAAGGGAAATGGCGCCGCCGGCGGCGTTCGGGCAGGCAATCATTCTGTTGGTCTATGCACCGTTGCTGGCGTTTGAGGGAGTCGAGGGCAAGATGTTCTCGCCGCTCGCTGCGACCGTGATGTTTGCTCTCGGCGGAGCCTTCATCCTGTCGTTCACACTTGTTCCGGCTATGGCCGCGCTATTCCTGAAGGCGTCCAAGGCGCATCACGAAACGCGCGTCGAGAAGGCCGCACGATCGGTGTTCGAGCCTCTGCTGCGCTGGAGCGTGAAACGCCCGGTGACGATCATCACCGGCGCAATCATCGCGTCCATCGCGGGGCTGCTGAGCTTCTTCACGCTAGGTCGCGAGTTCCTGCCGACGCTGGATGAGGGCGACCTGCTGGTGCAGGCATTGCGCGTTCCTTCCACGTCACTGGAACAGAGCCAGGCGATGCAGTTCCGCGTAGAGGACACGCTGAAGGCCATGCCTGAGGTGGACCTTGTGTTCACGCGCACCGGCACGGCGGAAGTCGCATCCGACCCGATGCCGCCGAATATCTCGGATACGTTCGTGATGCTGAAGCCGCGCGATGCGTGGCCTGACCCTCGCCTGCCCAAGGCAGAGCTGGTGAGCCGCATGGAAGCCGAACTTGGGAAGTTGCTGGGCAACAGCTATGAGTTCACGCAGCCGATCCAGATGCGCTTCAACGAGCTGATCGCGGGCATACGCTCCGATGTGGCTGTGAAGATCTATGGCGATGATTTCGAGACCATGGGCGCCACGGCGGCCAAGGTGGCGGAGGTGCTTCGCAGCATTCCAGGCGCAGCGGATGTTCGTGTCGAGCAGGTCACAGGGCAGCCGACGATTACCGCGGTTGTCGATCGCACGGCTGCCGCAGCTCAAGGCGTTCATGCCAGCGATGCGGCTGACGCACTTGCCATTGGGCTGGGCGGACGCGAAGCGGGTATCGTGCTGGAAGGCGACAGGCGCTTCGATGTTGTCGTTCGCCTGGACGACACCGTGCGCAACGACCCAGCAGTGATGCAGCAGCTGCCTGTCATGCGCGAGACGGTCGAGGCGGGGGGACGCACTGTTCCCCTGTCAGCCGTCGCGCGCTTTGAGACGGCTGAAGGCCCCAGCCAGATCAGCCGTGAAGGCGGCAAGCGGCGCATCGTTGTGCAGGCCAATGTGCGTGGCCGCGATCTGGGCAGCTTCGTTGCTGAGGCGCAGGCCAAGGTCAACGCGCAGGTTCAGCCGCCTGTCGGGGGATGGATGGACTGGGGCGGGCAGTTTGAGAATCTCGAACGCGCCAGCGCCCGGCTCGGCATTATCCTGCCGGTCGTGCTGCTGTTGATTGGCGTGCTGCTGTACATGGCGCTGGGCTCCGCTCTTGAGGCGGCGCTGGTGTTTGCGGTTGTGCCGCTGGCGCTGGTGGGCGCTGTACTGGCGCTTCTGTTGCGCGGGATGCCGTTCTCGATTTCGGCGGCGGTGGGCTTCATCGCCGTTTCCGGCGTCGCGACGCTTAACGGGCTCGTGCTGATGCAGGCAGTCCGGCAGAATCTCGATGCTGGCCTTTCACCTCGGGATGCGGCGATCGAAGGCGCACTCAGCCGCCTTCGCGCCGTGCTGACCACGGCTCTGGTGGCTGTCCTCGGTTTCATTCCAATGGCGATTGCAACGGGGGCCGGCGCAGAGGTGCAGAAGCCGATCGCGACTGTCGTTATCGGGGGTCTCGTGACAGCCACTCTGCTGACCCTGGTCGTCCTGCCGACCCTCGCCGCGCGCTTCCAGGCACGTCGGCGGCAAGCGATTATCACCGTCGACGCCGCACCCGCCGGAACCCCATCCGGCAATTAGGCCCGACTGGTGGGCAGATAATGCCGGGCCGGGCTCGCAAGAGACCGGCCCAGTGCTTTGTTTTAACAGCATTTCTCTTGGTTAATTTGTTGGCCCGGGTCTTGCGAGGTCTCGCGCGCAACGCGCGTGTGCGCGGTGTCAGTCAAACGGCCGCAGGGCCGCGAGAGGGGCTAGACCGTGGTTTCCTTCATCACGAGCTACAACTTGGCGCAGATCGCGTCGATGTCGCGCGAGACGATCGAGTCGCTCACGCGAACCGATCTCGCGGCCATGTCGACCGTACAGGCGACCGCCCTCACGACCTCGCAGATGACGCAGTTCAGCGGCACGCAGATCTCGCAGCTGTCGACCCGTCAGGTCGCCTCTCTCTCGCGCGCGCAGATCCAGGCGCTGTTGCCGAGCCAGATGTCGTTCACGGCGGCGCAGCTGTTCGCGCTGTCGTCGGCGCAGTTTGCCTCGCTCGATCCCGAAGACATCGCCGCCCTGACCACGACGCAGATCCGCGCGCTTGAAGCTGTCGACTTCGCCGCGCTTTCCACCACGCAGCTGGGCGCCCTTACGCCGACGCAGATCAGCGCGATGACGCCAGCCCAGATCAAGGGCTTCACGGCGGGAGAAATCAGCGCGCTGTCGACCGAACAGCTCGCCGCCTTTGCACCGACACAGATTTCCGCGCTCGTCGCCGCGCAGGTCAAAGCGTTGACGCAGACGCAGATTTCACAACTGAGCACCACGCAGACCGCAGCCTTCCAGCAGACCCAGATCGCCGCAATGACTGCCTTGCAGGTTCAGGGTCTTACGACCGAGCAGCTCAATGGCTTCTCGACGGCGCAGATCGTCGGGCTCAGCTCGGCGGCGATCAGCGGCCTTGCGACATCGCAATGGGATGCGTTGTCGATCACGCAGTTCACGGCGCTGAACGCAGCGCAGGTGAAGGGCTTCACGGCGACGCAGATCCAGTCGCTGGATGCTACCCGCATGGCGGCGCTGCTGCCGGTCGAGATTGCAGCGATGACGAACACGCAGTTCTCAGGCCTCACGACAACCCAGCTAGGTTTGATATCTCCCGCCCAGATGAGGTCGGTTACGGCGGCGCAATTGTCCGCGCTGTCGACCGAACAGGTCCTGTCGCTCTCGACGACGCAATTCAGCTCGCTGACGGCCAGCCAGATCGGCGGCTTCAACACGACCCAGATCAACTCGCTCACAACTGACCAGATCGGCGCGATAGTCGCGACACAGATCACCGGCCTGACCGCAACGCAGGTGCGTCAGCTGTCCGACACGCAGATCCAGGCGCTGACCACCAGCCAGATCGCGAGCCTCGGCGTTGAAGAACTCGGGGCGATCAGCTCGACACAAGCAGCCGCTCTCGACACGACGCAACTGAACGCGCTGTCGACGACGCAGGTGAGGCTGCTGAACGCAACCAGCATCAACGGTTTCTCGGTAACGCAACTCCAGGCGTTGCAGTCGACTCAGATCGGCGCACTGTCGTCTGCGCAGATCCAGGGTCTGGACCTGACGCAAATTTCCTCGTTCTCGACCACACAATGGTCGGCGTTCAGCTCCACCGGACTTGCCGCGCTGACTTCGACCCAGCTTGCGTCCATCGGCACAGAGCAGCTGTCGGCGCTGACGGTCGCCCAGATCAAGGGCATCGGCGTTGGCGGCCTGTCGAGCGGCCAGTTCGCAGCGCTGTCGAACGACCAGCTCGCTGCGCTGACTGCGACGCAGATACGCGCCATTCCCATTTCCGAAATCGAGGGGCTGACGACCACGCAGATCGGCCTGCTGCGCACGACGCAGATGTCGGTACTGACGACATCCCAAGTCAACGCACTGAGCGAGCAACAGATTGCAGCGCTGTCGTCGACCCAGCTGGGCTCACTGGTGACAACGCAGGTCGGCGTTCTGTCCAGCACGGCAATCGGCGCGCTGACCAGCACGCAGATTTCGGGATTCAGCACGACACAGATGCTTGCGCTGAACGCCACGCAAGTGGGCGCGCTCGGGGCGGAACAGTTCGCCAGCCTGTCGACAACGCAACTGCGTTCGCTGGCCGGCGCGAGCCTCAGCTCGCTGACGGGAGACCAGATCGCCGCAATCACAACGACACAGCTGTCTTCCTTCACGACCGTGCAGCTGCGCGCATTGAGCGCCGACCAGATCACGGCTATGACGGACGCGCAGATTGGGACGCTCTCGGTCACACAAATGGCGAGCCTGAGCGCGACCGGGATTTCCGGCCTCGAAGCCCGTGACATCGCGCATCTTACGACCGGCCAGCTAGCAGCGCTGACGGCAACGCAGATTGGCGGCTTTGGCGAAACCCAGCTGGCTGCTCTTTCTGAAACGCAGATCGCCACGCTGACGACCACGCAGGTGAAGGGCCTGACGGCTAGCGATATCGGGTTGCTGGCCACCACGCAGATGGCAGCGCTCACGGCAACGCAGGTTGCGGCATTCACCGGGGCGCAGTTCGGCGGCTTTACCTCCGATCAACTCGCCAATCTCTCTTCCGCGCAGATGGCGGCGCTCACCTCCACGGCTGTCGGCGGCCTGACAGCGCAGCAGATCGGCGCGTTTGGATCGGATGCAATCGCGGGGCTGACGACGACGCAGATCAGGGGCTTGAGCGCCACGGGTATCAGCGGCCTGTCGACGGAACAGGTCGCCGACCTGGCGACGACGCAACTTGCAGCCCTGAGCGGGGTGCAGCTGCGCGGGTTTGGCGCGGATGCACTGGCTGCGTTCACGACCGAGCAGATCGCGGCGCTCAACGCGACACAGATCGGCTCGTTCTCGGTCACGGCGCTTGAAGGCCTGAGCACGGAGAGTATTGCGGCGCTGACGCGTACGCAGATTGGCGGGCTTGCCTTCACGCAACTGGCGGCGTTGAACGAAACACAGGTCGGCGCGCTGTCGGGCTCGCAGCTGTCGAATTTGAACTCGACGCAGTTGCGCTCACTCAACGGCACAAGCATTTCGGCGCTGACGACGACGCAGATTTCGGGGCTTTCGATCACCCAGATCGGGTCGTTTGCCTCGACGCAGATGGCGAGCCTGACCGGATCGCAACTGACCGCGCTGACCAGCACGCAACTTGGCGCGATGACTTCGACGATGTTGTCGGGTCTCAGCGCAACGCAGATGGCCGAACTGTCCACCACGCAGATCGCTGGTCTGAACACAACGCAAGTGAAGGGCCTGGCGAGCGCCAGTATTGCCGCGCTGACAACGGAGCAGGTCGCGGCGCTGACCACGACGCAGATCGGCGCGTTCACCTCCGTTCAACTCAAAGGCCTGACAGCCGATCAGATCACCGGCATGACGGCCGATCAGGTCAACAAGCTGTCGGTTGCGCAGCTCAACAGCCTGTCCGCGACTGCGATCCATGGCTTCGAGCAGGAAGACATCCAGAACCTCGCGACGACCCGCCTGGCTGGCCTGGCTGGCACGCAGATCGGCGCACTCAGCGAACAGCAAATCGCCGCACTGAGCACGACACAGCTGGCCAATCTGAGCACCTCGCAGATTGCGGGGCTGAGCGGCACACAGGTCGCGACACTGACAATCTCCCAGCTTGCCGCCTTGAAGCCGACGCAGATCGCCGCCCTGTCGACAACCGCGGTGGCGGGCCTGACGACTACGGAGATCGCGGCGCTTAGCGGCAACCAGTTTGCCGCGCTGTCGTCGAACCAGATTGCCGCTTTGTCGGAGACGCAGGCTGCCGCCTTCTCGGCAACGCAAACAGCCGCTCTTAGCGCGACGCAACTCTCCCGCCTCAGCGCCTCGGCCATCGCCGCACTGGGCGAGACTGCGATTGCTTCCTTTACGACCACGCAGATCCGCAGCCTGAAGGCGACCCAGCTTTCCGAGCTGACGACCACGGCCATTCAAGCCTTGAACGTTACGCAGGCCGATGCACTTACTATCTCAGGCGTCGGCGGCTTCAACGCGACGCAGATAGGCGCGTTGTCGACCTCTCAATTGGCGACTTTCACGAACTCCGAGATCGCTGCGCTTTCGGTTACGGGCGTTGCGGGCATGACCGCTGCGCAGGTTGAAGCGCTCAGCGCCAGCCAGCTGGCGGCAATGACGTCCGCGCAGATCAGCTCGCTGGCCACTTCGGCCCTTCCAGGCCTGACGCTTGCGCGGATGCTAGCACTGACGACGACGCAGATGGGCGGTTTCACGGCGACGCAGATTCCGGAGATCGACGCCAACCATCTCGGACTGCTCTCGACGAGCCAGTTACGCAGCCTGTCGACCAGCGCCGTTTCCGGGCTTACTGCGACAAACATCGACTATTTCACGACAACGCAGATCCAGGCGCTCTACACGAGCCAGATTTCTGCGCTTTCCACGACAACAATCCAGGCCTTGGACCCAGCCCAGATCAACGCATTCAACAGCGCGCAGTTCAGCAGCCTGACATCGACGCAGATCGGCGTGCTAACCGCGAAGCAGGCATCAAGCCTTACCGCAACGCAGTTCAATGCGCTTAGCGCAACGCAGCTTTCCGGCATCGGCGAGACCCAAATCTCCAACATCTCTGCCACGTTGCTGAGCGGCCTCAGCACCACGAAGCTGGCGGCGCTGTCTACCTCTGCCGTCAGCGGGTTCACCGCGACGCAGGCAGCGGCCCTGTCGACGACACAGTTCAGCAGCCTCGGCGCAACCAAGGTTGCGGCTCTCTCATCGACCGCGGCTTCAGCTCTATCCGCAGGCGCCCTCGGCACCCTGACGACGACGCAGCTCGCATCGCCCGACTTCCCGGCAAGCTGGGCTGCGGCGTTGACCTCGACCCAGCTCAACGGCTTGTCGACCAGCCAGATCGGCGCGATGTCCGCGACGCTTATAAGCGGCCTCACGCCTGACCAGCTTGGCGCCATGACTGTGTCCGCCTTCGCGACATTGAGCTCCACACAGATCGGAGCACTCTCGCCGACTGCGATCACCGGCATGACCGGCGATCAGGTTGACCAGCTGACGCTGACGCAACTCTCCGGCCTCAAATCTGCGCAAATCGGCGCGCTGACGACCACTGACATCGGCCATCTCGATACGGGCGACATCGCCGCAATGACGGCGACCCAGCTTGCGGGCCTCGTCCGTGTGCAATTGCGCACCCTGACGGAAACGCAGATCGGCGCGTTCTCGACCACACAGATTGCCGCGCTATCGGGTGAACAGATCGGAAGCCTATCCTCCACGCGTCTGAGCGGCTTCACCCCCGCTCAGTTCTCGACACTGACATCAACCCAGATCGGTGCGCTGACGTCAGCACAACTCAGCAACCTGCCCGCCTGGGTTGGGACCTTCACACCGTTGCAGCTGAGCGGCCTGACCTCGACGCAGATCTCCGGCATCAGCACAACGGCTATCGGCGCACTGAGCGTCACGCAGATCGACGCACTGACGCCGACCCAGATCAGCGGGTTCACGCCTGACCAGTTGACCAGCCTGACCCAGGAACAGAAGGACGCCATCCTGCGCGCGATCAGCTAGTTGCGTGATGAGGGGCGCTGGCTCGAGCGCCCGGCACAGACCGCAAAAGATGCGCTTACACAAAGGGTTGAGCGGCTTGACACCTGCCACCTGTCCGACCCAACTGGTCCGCAAAAGATGCGGGGAGGCATCGGGCATTGTTACACGATCTGCTCCAGTGGCTGCAGGATGTTCCCGGCGCCGTTGACGGTGACCCGTCGACGTCATGGAGTCAGGTCCTCGCCGGATCGCTTCACCTCTGGGCCCTGATCGAGGGAACGCACGTCCTTTCGCTCATGCTTTTTGCCGGCACCATATTGATGGTGGACCTGCGAATGCTTGGCTTCGCCTTCAAGGACGTTCCGTATTCGACGCTGAACAACAAGATCCTGCCATACACGATTGTCGGCTTCGCGCTGGTGATGATTACGGGACTTGTGCTGTTCTTCTCCAACCCCGTTCACTACTACCACAACGTATGGTTCCGGGCGAAAGTGATCTTCATCATTCTCGCCGCCGCCAATATCTTCTGGTTCCACTACCGGGTGCAGAAGAGCCAGGCCGAATGGGATGCGCGCCCCAACCCGCCTACCTCCGTAAGACTGGCCGCCGGCATTTCGCTGACGTCCTGGATGTTCGTGATCATCTTCGGCCGCCTGATGGCCTTCGTGTTCTTCGAATGTGAGAACATGCCGCCCGGATCGTTCGGTTACGCATTTGCAGACTGCGAATCCGAAATGCGGGCCGTCAACGAAATGCTGGAGGAAGAATCCTCCGAAGAGCTCACGGACGAGAGTACCGGCGAGGAGACAGAAGAGGTTCCCGCCGATGAATCCGGCGAAACCCCGGCCGAGGAAGCGCCAGCCAGCGCTCCGGCTGACCAAGCCGCGCCGCAGGAGGAGTAACGATGAACATCGCAACCCTCCTTCCTGACCTCGAACCCGCTCTCAAGGCCTTTGCCGCATCCGAAGGCGTGATGATGATCAAGTCATCCAGCTGGGTGATGCCGGCCGTGCTGGTCACGCACGTGCTCGCCATAACGGTGTTGGGTGGCGCGATGCTGCTGCCCGGCCTGCGCCTGATGGGCGTCGGCATGACCAGCGTTTCGCCCGCGAGCATCGAGAAATCCGTACGCCCCTGGCTCTGGGCCGCCCTGATCGCGCTCGCCGTGACGGGTATCTTCATGTGCATCGTCAACCCGATGAAGATCTATCGGGCGCCGGCCTTCCTCGTGAAGGTCATCGCCTTGATCCCTGCCCTGCTGCTCTCGCTCGGCGTCGTCCGATCGCTCGCCAGCAGGGATGGCGTGATGACCCAGCAAACCCGCGTGATGACCATCGTCGCGCTGGTCACATGGCTGCTCTCGATCCTGATCTTCGGCACGTCCTACGGCGCGGCGCCCGGCTCCTTCCACGTCGTTTGCGCCGGCTGGATGATCGCGATGATCTTCGGTTCGCGCTTCACCCGCATCGCGCTGGGCGCCATCACGGCGGCTATCATCGTCTGGATGTTCGTGATGACGATGCTGCTGCACAGTCCGCTCGACGACTACGATCTGGTGATGGAGGTCGACCGATGGACCTTGCGCGCCACGGCTGTGATCGTCTTCGGCTTCCTGCTGTGGGAGTTCGTCGGCAAGCCATCGCCAGACGCTGCAACACCGAAGCTCAACCGCATGATTGGCGTCTTCACCATTCTGGCGTGGATCACGGTTGCTGCGGCCGGACGCTGGATCGGCCTTGGCGGCGGCGGGCTCTAGGCCTGCCTCAAGCCGGCTTGATGATCCGGATCGGGTTTGAGCCGTCCCAATCGGCCGCGACGCGGCGGATGTGGTCAAACGTCTTGCCCTTGGTTCCGCTGATGTCGGAAATCTCGACAATCGTGCCGGGATGCGCCTGCGTATCGAAATAGGCGAAGCGCCCCTTCTCGCCGCCGATGCACCCCTCATGGCCGACCACATAGCCCAGCGACAGCGCCCGGTCGTAGAGCGCCTGATAGTCGTGGGTCCAGTACGACATGTGCTGCAGGCCCTCGAAGCCCGCATCGAGAAACTCCTTGTAGAGCGACGGCGCATCATTGCGTTGCTGGATCAGCTCGATCTGCAAATCGCCAGAATTGGCCAGCGCAATCGACATCTTCACGTCCGACGCCTTCCCGCGGCAGGTAAACCAATCCGTCTTCACGTCCTCGATATAGAACCACGGCCCCACGCCCATGACATCGATCCAGTGCTTCATCGCCGCTTCGATGTCGCGCACGACATAGCCGTTCTGACAGACTTTCCCGAAGATCCGGCTCATGGAGATACCCCTACAACGCGACGCTCGATTTAGCGCACGCGCAAGCTCGGGATGCAATGCAGCTCATCCGAGGCTTGAACCACATACGGAAGAGCCCTGCTTGGAGCGTGCCAGAGAAATTGATTGCAGCCAATCCACCCGCAAGTTTCACCGCCCTCGGCTTTCCCGTCTTGGAAGCCACGCTCGCCGCCACCTACAGTCGATTGAGCAAGCGAAGATCACGCGCCGAACGTTGCTCGAAAGGTTTGGTCACCAACTCGCCAAACAGACAAATCTTGCAGCGGCACAACTGCTAAGTATGATTTGTCCGTCTGGCGATCTGAGGATGCCGTGTTGAGGCCGTTTCATCACTACATCGCTGAGATTACGGCCATCGTTGCGGGGCTGTTTGTCACGGCATGTTCTCTGAACCTTGGCCAAGCCCCCACAGATCCACAGCGCCCAACGCTCCAACATTCGCTACGGCCTAATGAAAGCACGATGGAGTGGCGGCTGGATCGCCGCGGAGCAGGCGGCAAACAGGGCGTGATTGTGATGTTGCAAGGTACGGGCTGCGACGCGGCTTGGCCCCGCATGTCTCGCTACGCAAATGCAATGGCGCCCGATATGGCAGTCGCGTATATCGAGACCTATGGCGTGACCAGTACGTTTCAGCGACCCGCAGGTGCGGTCGAGGGGGATAGAGCCTTCTGTCCCGAAGACTACTGGAAACACCACACCGTTTCGCAGCGCGTTGCCGATGTTCGCCAGGTCATAGCAGAGCTGTCACGGCAACCATGGTTCAACGGTAATCTCGTTGTGTTCGGAGGCTCCGAAGGTGGCGCTGTCGCTGCACAGACAGCTGGCGAGGAGCCGGTAATCGATACCGTCGTTATAATGTCCACCGGACTTGGCCTGCCTGCCTCCAAGTTCATCGCCGAAAGCATGCCACCCGGGATGCGGCCAATGGTTGTGGAGACTTTCGAGAGAATAAGAGCCACGCCGACCAGCGACGCGATCTTTCTCGGCAACTCATACCGGTGGTGGGCGGACACGTTCGATCGGGTGTATGCGAACGACCTGATCAAATTCGACGGACCTGTCCTGTTGGTCTATGGCAGCAAAGATCCCTCAGGCACTGACGCGCCTCGTGCTACGCGCGACCTGTTCCAGAAATCCGGGCGCACCAACCTGACCTATGTCGAAAAGGTCGGGTGGGATCATGGCATGGTCGATGAAGCCGGGTTCGATCACAAGCCGGAGGTGTTTGCAGAAATCCGAGACTCGATCGATCGCCAGCTCGGGCGATAGAGGCGCTTGGCGCAGCGCGCAAAAAAGCGGCGGATACGTGTCCGCATCCGCCGCCTCGAACTTCCACCCCTCGCGCGCGTGATCAACCCTCGTCGCGGTCGCCTTTTTCCTGGATTGAGCGACCTGAACGGTCGGCTGCGCGGCCGCCTTCGAGAATGCCGTGCAGGCCGTAATTGCCTTCATGGCAGGCATATTCGAAGACATGGCTGTCAACGCGGTTCAGACCGACTTCGCCCTTCCACACCTGGCTGTAGAGCGCCGGGTCATGTACTTCGAACTCGTAGAGCACCTGCGTGTCGGAATAGCGCGTGAACTTCTCGATGATCTTGCCGTTCTCTGTCAGCTGAACCTGCCCGCCGCCGTTCGGGTTGATGTTCACTGTCTCCACCACCAGCGTATCGCCTTCCCACCAGCCGATGGAGTCGCCGAGATACGGGTTCAGCGCCACAGGCCCGTGCTTGGCGTTCAGCGGGATGATGCGCGCATCGTGGTTCATCTCCACGACGATGACGACATAGTCCTTCGACTGGATGATCTGGTAGTTGTTATTGTAAAGCACGTTCATCATCGGTGGGCCGCCCGTGCCGCCAAATCCGACGATGCAACGCTCGCCCGCGCCACGCTCTTCTGGATTGTCATAGCCCGTGCCGCGACCTTGCCCGCGCTGGCCACGCATGCCCGCCAACTTCTTGCGACCATCATCGGAGAACGGCACCTGTCCACTCGGCGGATCAACGATCCATGACGTGCGCCATGTGCCTTTGACGTTGGCGAGGTTCGAGCCCGGATCGATCCAGAACGAGTTGTAACCGCGCCCTGCCGCCAGATCCTTGCCGTCGAGCAGGCCGTCGCCTGTCTTCTGGTTATCGTCGGTCGCCTGACGGATGTTCGACGGATCATTCTTACGGGCCTCTTCAGCATCCGCATCGTTGAGGATCAGCGATTTGAATTTCGCCTGGCGCGTCATCCGCGTGTTGGACGCGTTCGACCACACCCCTGAGATATCCGGCTGACCGATCACCAGACGCGGGGCGACGTAACCTGCCGCAACCTTGTCGCCCTCCTTGGCCGGCTTCAGGTTGTGCACCTCGACCCGTGCGCCCGTTTGCGCTGCGGCCTGCGCGGATGCCTCTCCGGCAAATCCGCAGGCAAGAACCATCGCGCTAACTGCGAAGCATAGACGTTGACGTTGGGTCATCGAATCCTCCCGAGGTATTGTTCTTATCGTTGTGTCCCAGAAATCTACGCGCAGCACCCGACGCTCACAACTGCCGACACCTACAAGTGCGGGTGTGATCCTACAGCGAACAAGCCCCCGGACCTTGAGGGTCCGGGGAGTTCAGGAGGATGCTGGTTAGGGACCAGCATTCGGCAACATACGCAGGCACGTTCGGTAGACTTGCGAGCGGTCAGGCCCGCAGAGCAGAAAGATCAGAACACCTTCTTGATCCCGATTTCGAACGTCCGGCCCAGAGCGCTGCCCTGGCGCGGATCATAGCCGGGCTCCATCTGGTGCTTCGGCGGATCGCGGTCGGTGATGTTGTCGATCGACGCTGTCAGGCGCAGCGTGTCGCTGAAATCCCACAGCCAGACGAAGTCGAAGTAGATCGGGTCTTCCCCGTTTTCGCCGTACTGGATGCCAACACGATCGTCGTAGACCGCCGACGCCCAGTCAGCGCCAAAGCGGAAGGTATGATTGTCGAAGGAATAGGTGGCGAACGCATTGACCTTCCACTCCGGCGCCGCAAGCGCTGCACCCGACTGGTTGAGATTGCCCAGTCGATTGCGCGAGGCGAAGATCTGGAAGCCGTCGATGGTGACCGCCGTATCTTCGATCGCTTTCAGCTGCGTGGCGATGACCCCGACCATGAAATCGCCTGGCCCGATCGGCATGGAATAGTCGGTCTGGTAATCGAAGCCGTTGGTTATGATGCCCGGCCCGTTGCCGTACTCGGTCGTCACGCGGCCCAGATCGGTCGGCACCGTGGTTGCTGAGCAAACCCCGCCTGGCGACGTCGATGTGGCTTGATAGGCCACGCGGCCAGCTAGCGGGTGATTGCATGGCGTGTAGCTGTCGGTCGCATTCCAGACGGCATCGAAGATCTGGTTGTAGGTTGCAAGCTGACGGAATTCGTTCTCCGTTTCGATGCTGAAGTAGTCGACGATGAAGCGGAAGCTGTGGTCGGCGGCAAAGCCTTCAGACTGCCAGATTACACCGGCATTCCATGCGGTTGCCGTAGCCGGCACCACATCGCTGCGGGTGATCTGCGTAGCGGGCAGCCACAGGCCGCCTGCGCGCGTGTAGTTCGCAACGCCGTTGTTGACCTCACCCGGCTTCAACGTGATCGGGGGCGCCTGATAGTTGGTGCCGTAAGAACCACGCAGCGATATTGGGCCCCACACATCCCATTTGCCAGAGACTTTATAGACTGTGGAGCCCAATCCGCCCGAGAACTCTTCACGGCGCACCGCTGCAGAGATGTTGAAGTTGTCAAAGACCGGCAGCTGCACCTCGCCGAAAGCTGCGCGTTGCTGCTGGTCGCGATAATCGGGGAAGTTGGTCGCGGTGTAGACCAGTGGCCCCGGACGATCGACATTGCAGCCGGTGTATTGGGGCGTGCCCGGCACTGCCGGCTGTTGACCCGGCCACGAGCATGGCACCGAGTCATTGTTGTATGGGCTGGGCACGGTTTCGCGTGACTCCAGCATCCGCCCCTGGAAGCCAAGCGCCCAGGCGACCGTACCGCCCGGCAGCTCCAACGGCGTCAGACCATTGAAGATAACATCGAGCGTGAGCGCCGAGTTCACGGTCTCCTGCATCTTGTCGTCATACAACCAGCGCTGCAGTTCGACGGGATTTTCCCAGGAGGTGACGCCCGTTGGCACAGCCAGATTTCGGTTGGACCCGCTCTGCGGGTTTGTAAGCCCCAGCGCCGGATTGCTGCGGAATCCCGTCGCGAACGGGTTGAACCACATACAGCCATTCTTGCCCGCAGCCGCAGGGTTTTGCGTTCCGAACAGGTTCGCGTTCAGATCTGGCGCATTGCAGTTCGGCCCGCCGAATCCGTTCAGCGCTTGCTGAAGCCGGAAACCGATAATGTCCGGATACGTCGTTCGCGTGATCGACTGGTCATAGTTCAGCGTGACGTCGTAATTCACATCCCCCAGTGGCCCCGCCCAATCCCCAAGACGTCCGTTCAACCCACTCGAAACGCGGAAGCCCTGCGAGTCGTATTCCTGGAAGATCGTGTTCTCGCCGTAAGCCTGTGATCCACCGAATGCGAACACCCGATAGAACGCCCCCGTCGCCGCACTCCCGAACGCAAAGCCAGACAAACCAGCCGGCGCTGTATAGCCAGCATCCGTCATGAACTGCGCGACATAAGGGTTTGCCCTGGGAATGAATATCTGCTGTTCCGCCGAGTTCGCGGCCGGCCCACTCTGCAGCGCCACCGACGGCGAAATATGCTGCACCGTCCGCACTTGGCCGTAAGCAACATCGATGTGGAAATCCATGTCGTCAGTGACAGCCGTGTTGAGCTGCGCGTAGGCGCGATAGATGTCGGTCGGTTCGACAATGTTGTAGAAATTGTAGTAATTGAATTGGCACGCCGTTGTGTATGCACCGCCGATCGCTGTGCAGTTTTGGGCGGGAGTACCGATCGCATTCGCGTTGTCGCGGACCGCGGCGCCGAGAGATGGACCCCATTCATCGGCGAGCGTGAACTGTCCGCCTGCGCCGGTTGGAACGAGTGGGCCCGTCGGCAGCACGCCGCGCGGTGAATAGAAACCCAGGTTTGTGATGCTCGACCACGGGCCGATATTGACTGAACGCGGTGTGGTCGCCCAGTCGCGCTCCAGCGCGGGCAGTGCCGAGCGGCGTTCATACTCCACCGACATCAGGAAATTGGTATTGCCCTCACCGATGCCGCCGAGCAGGCTGGCGCTGTAGTCGCCATCTGAACCATCAATGTATTTGTAGCTGGCCTTGGCCTCGAGACCCACGAAATCCTTGCGCGTGATGAAGTTTACAACGCCGCCAATGGCGTCTGCGCCGTAAGTCACAGCGGCGCCATCTTTCAGAAGCTCCGTCCTTGCGAGCGCGGCGCCCGGAATGAAGTTGGCGTTGGAACCCACGCGATGACCATTCAACAAGGTCAGCGTCTTGTCTGATCCGATACCGCGCAGGTTGAACGTCACTGCGCCGGGGTTACCGCCGAAAAAGTTGGCTTCGCCGCTGGTCGGACCCGAGATCGTGAGGTTCTTTGCGAACTCCAGCGCGGTGGGCGAGCCTTGCTTCTCAAGGTCTTCCGTCGAGAACACTTCTACTGGAAGCGCTGCATCTTCTGGACTACCGGCGATAAGCGATCCCGTGACAACGACACGATCTTCCGGCCCCGGCACGGTCGAAGGCCGCTCTTGGGACGTTATCGCTTCAGGCGCTGACTGGACAGTTGCAGATTGTTGCTGGGCCCACGCGCTCACAGGCTGTAAAACAACAGCCATCATTGCCGCGCATGATGCGCCGCGCAGTAACCGTTTCATTTATTCCTCCCCTTGGGACCTTTGCGGTCCCTATTTTTTGAGTGCGCTCCTTGGAGCTAACACCCGTGGGGGAAGGATGAGATACGCCGGAGTACAGTCCAATATTATCTGGCGGCGCGGCGATACCGTTTCAGTATCACGACACCTGCTGGAGCTCGTACCCCGTAACAGCGCGCGAGATATTGCAGAAATTGTTGACGAGCCGAGACGGTTCCTCGGGACGCAGGGCAAGTGACAAGCCCAGCGTGATCGCCCTGCCGTTGCAGGTCAGAGGCACAACGGAACATTGTTCTTCCAACTCCGCAATTCCGGGTACCAGCGCAACTCCCAGCCCAGTTCGCACCAACGACAACACCGTGTGCACCTGCGCAGCAGTGTGCGTCACCCTTGGACTGTAGCCAGCGGCCTGACAGGACATCAGAACAATCGAACGCATACCGGGCGCGGAGCGATCGTATTGAATGAACGACTCCTCTGCGAGATCTTCAAGCCTCACGGATATGGCGTTGCTGAGCCGATGGTTGTGCGGCATCGCGATCATGAGCTCGCTGGTCTCGATCGGCGCAAGACGAAGCGATGCTGTTTCGGGCAGCGGCGTTCTTACAATCCCAACATCGAGCGCCCCGGCCTCAACCCTCTCAATACACTCCATGCCCCGCGCTTCTTCGAGGATCAGGTGCACGCCAGGGTAGGCATCGCGAAATCTCGCAACGATGCGGGGGACCAGATTGTAACTGGCGGAACTGACGAAGCCCACGCGTAGCTGTCCGTGCTTTCCGGTGACGACCGCACCAACGGCCTCACGCATTTCATCCGAGCGAGCCAGCGCTTCCCTCGCGAAAGGCAACGCGGCTTCGCCGGCTGGCGTTAGGCTGACGCCATGTGCATGACGTTCAAACAGTTTGCTGTTGAGCTCGGCTTCCAGCTTCGCGATGGACACAGAGAGTGGCGGCTGAGCAATATTCAATTGCTCTGCAGCCCGCCGGAAACTCAAACGCTCGGCCAACACCACAAACTGCCGTAGCTGTCGGAGCTCCATCGCACTCCCCAATGAGACGCTGTCTAGCTAGTCGACTGTCTATGGAGAATGCTGCGCTACGCGCAAAAGACAAATTCACAAGGGCGCGACCAGAGCGGAGCCCCGCTTACGTGAGCGAAACGATCACTTAGCGTCAACGCGGGCGGTTACGCGGATCGGACAACGCCATGATGTCGTCGGCGCGTTGGCCATTGGGCGTGTTCAGCGTGAGCTTGTCGCGCGCGCGTTTCGCGAAGATATGCGCGCGGCTCATATTGCCGACCTGATACGAAGCCTCTGCGGTCGCGAGGTCGGCGTCACCAATCCGGCTCTGCTTGGCGTAGACATCGGCCAGGAAGGTCCAAGCGAAAGCGTTGTCTTCTTCCAGGGCGAGCGCGTCGATGAGAAGCCCTTCCGCTTCCTTGATCGCAGCCTCGTCCTTGGTCGCAGTCAGCGACCTTGCAAGGTTCACCTTGAGGAGCGCGTGCTGCGGCGCGAGTTGGACTGACTTGCGATGAGGTTCGACTGACTCGGCCGCACGGCCGCTTTCGAACAGGATCTGCCCTTTCAGTTCCTCAAAGTAAGGGTTGTCCGGGTCGGCATCGATCAGGCCCTGCGTGAGCGTCAGCGCCGCTTTGATGTCGACAGCTTTGTATGCTGCGATGGCGCGTGCGTACTTGGCGGCGACAGACTGATCTGAGCCCGGAAAACGCGTCAGGACGCGATTGGGCGGCCCGAGGAAACCCGTGAGCTTGGCCTGCATCATGATGAGGCCTTCCTGCTCTTCCGGCGTTTGCGGACGCGCTTTGTTCGATATCTCGGTCGCCTTTTTGGTAACGGCGCCGATCCGGTCACTCCAGATCGGGTGGGAACGCCAGTAGGGGCTCCGGCGATTTTCCGTCATCAGCTCCTGATAGCGGTAGCCTTCCATGAAATCGGCAAAGCCATTGGCGGATTGGCCGGTCTTTTCGAGCAACCCTATTCCGTAGAGATCGGATGCAGCTTCTTCCGCGCGTGTGAACTTGAAGAAGGTCAACATCCCGAATTGAGAGGCAGAACCGAACAGCGCCATCGCTGCCTCCGGCGCGCCAACGAACAGCGCAAGTGCGCCGAGACCCATCGTAACCAGCGAGATGCCCGAACTTGCGCCCGCCGCCGCCGGGCGGGTGATGTTGTGACCGAGCGCAATGTGACCAATCTCATGCGCCATGACGCCCTTCAGTTCTTCGGGCGTGCGCGATTGCATGATCAGGCCGGTATACACAAACATGTTCTGGCCGCCGGCCACCGATGCCTGAACCTCATCACTCTGCACGATGTAAAGATTGACGTCCTCAGGCTTGAGACCGGCTGCGAGGAACAGTGGATCGGCGTAGCTGCGCAACGTGCGCTCGATCTCGGCGTCGCGGATCAGCCCCTGCGCCGTGGCCGAAAACGGCAGCGCCATCACGATCGCCGGAAGGGCGACTGCACGCATCAACCGGCCAACAACGCTCACGAGGACGCTCCCCATTACAGTCGGACGCCAAACAAGTATCTCTCCATCGCGGCACGGTAAATGCGTGGAACCGGCTAGCGGCGGTTTCGGCTGTTCGCAGCGATGTTCGTTATTCGGACCCGTTCCGACAGCTGAAATCGAAGGCCATATCGACGCCAAACATGCGCAGCGTCGAGCAGGAATAAGCTTGATCCCCCACCTGATCCGGTGGCCGTTTGCCCAACTCGTTCTCTTTCAAGATTGGGCAATGACTAGCGTTACCCCCAATTTTCTGCGCGTCAATTGGGCAGGCCTCTCGCGAGCCCCGTCAGCAGCGCATCAAACCGGCGTCTCGGCGATTCATTGCGCGCAATCGCTTCACGCAGCTATCGAAATGCTGGGCAAGCGCGAGACTCGCATGTAACGATCCCGCCTCTACTGCCTAGGAGGATTTTCTTGTCGCGCTTTTCCATGTCGATCTCTGCCACGTTGATCAATTCGGTTGCCGCTGTAGCGCTGCTTGGCGCTTCAGCCTGTGCACAGCAGCCGCCCCTGGTCCAACCCGGCGCGCCCGGTCAGGCGAGCCGCACGCTCGAAGGCCGAGAGGCATCGCGCATCGCGGACAACCGCTACTCTGACGACGACGTCGCGTTCATGCAGGGCATGATCCATCACCACGGCCAGGCCGTTGAGATGGCCGCACTTGTGCAGGGCCGCACATCGACCCCCTCAATCGTCGATCTGTCGGGACGCATCAACGCGTCGCAGGCGGATGAAATCACCTTCATGCAGGGGTGGCTCAAGGAACGCGGCGAAGACGCGCCCGCACCAACGCCGACGACAGCGGATGCCCATGCCGGCCATGCGGGGCATACAAGCATGCCGGGAATGGTAACCGCCGAACAGCTTGCGAAGCTGAAAGCATCCAGCGGCGTGGAATTCGACAGGCAGTTCCTGCAGCTCATGATCGCGCACCACGAAGGCGCCGTGAAAATGGTGGCGGACCTGCTGAAGCGCTCAGGTTCTGCCTACGACCCGATGCTGTATCGCTTCACGACAGACGTCACGAACGAGCAGAACGCCGAGATCGGCCGCATGACGGCGCTCTCACGTGGCCTTTCAGCAGACCCGCGCGCAACCCTGAAGGCAGGCTTCCTCGACGCCGGTCAGGCAATCAGCAATATGAAGCTGATCAGCACGCTTCCCAAACCCACCGGCTTCTTCGACCCGTCGAACCCGGCAGGGCTGCCGCTGCGCCTTCCCGCTGAAAACAAGGACGGCGATGCACGCAAGGGAACTGCGGACGAAACCAGCCGCCGCGCCCCGTTCCTCAGCTTCGCCAACACCGACATGGCCTTCTCCGGCGACCTACTCGCCGTCGGCAACTATCAGGGCGTGCAGTTCTACCGACTGGGCGGCAATGAGCCGAAGCTGATCAGCGCCATCATCTGCCCAGGCGGACAGGGCGACGTTTCAATCGTCGGCAACCTCCTGCTCATGTCGGTTGAAGCAACCAGCGGCCGGATCGATTGCGGTCGCGAGGGCGTTGGCCCCGAGGCCAGCAAAGAACGCTTCCGTGGCCTGCGCATCTTCGACATCTCGAACATCACAAGCCCCAAGCAAGTCGGACAGGTTCAGACCTGCCGCGGCTCGCACACCCACTCTGTCGTGTCGGCTGATGCGGATCGCCTGATCGTGTACAATTCCGGCACCGCCGGCATTCGGGACGATAAGGAACTGGCAGGCTGCATCACTGGTCAGCCCGGCGACAACCGTACGGCGCTGTTCCGTGTTGACGTCATCGAAATCCCGGTTGCTGACCCATCCAAGGCGCGCATCGTCGACAGCCCGACCGTGTTTGCCGACGCGAACAGTGGCCAGCTCGGCGGCCTGTGGCTTGGCGGCGATCACGGCGCCGGCACGCAGACCACGAACCGCACCGATCACTGCCACGACATCACGCTCTTCCCCGCGAAGAACATCGCGGGTGGCGCATGCTCGGGCAACGGCATCATCTTCGACATCAGCAACCCCCGTGCGCCCAAGCGTATCGACGCAGTGGTTGATGCAGGCTTCGCCTACTGGCACTCGGCCACGTTCAACAATGACGGCACCAAGGTCGTCTTCACCGATGAATGGGGTGGCGGCGGTCGTCCGCGTTGCCGCGTGCAAGATCCGCAGACCTGGGGCGCGAACGCCATCTACGATATCATTGATGGAAAGCTCGTGTTCCGCAGCTATTACAAGCTGCCGGCAGTGCAGACCGACAAGGAAAACTGCGTCGCCCACAACGGCTCGCTGATCCCGGTGCCGGGCCGCGACCTGTTCGTGCAAGCCTGGTATCAGGGCGGCCTGTCGATCAGCGATTTCACCGACTCGGCTCACCCGAAAGAGATCGCTTACTTCGATCGCGGGCCTGTCAGCGCGGATCACGAGATCCTCGGTGGCTACTGGTCGATCTACTGGTATGAAGGCAAGATCTACGGCACTGAGATTGCCCGTGGCCTCGATGTGTTCGAACTGACGCCCAGCGAGTATCTGTCGGCAAACGAAATCGCCGCTGCCCGCATGGGCCAACAGGGCCGCACGGTGAACCCGCAGCAGCAATACCCGGTCACCTGGCCCGCCCACCCCGTCGTGGCGCGCGCCTATATGGACCAGCTTGCCCGTGAAAGCGGCTTGCCGACTGAGACAGCGACCCGCCTGACCGCCCTTCTGGACAAGGCGACGCCGCTTGTTGATCGCAACCGGAAGGATGCATCGGTCGCCAAGGACCTTCGGACCGCCGCCGGCGCGCTCGATACGGCTGGCGACAGCGCAAAGGCCAAACGCCTGGCTGCACTGCGCGACACGCTGATCCGCATTGCCGATCGCGTTGCGTGATAAACGGCTTCGGTGGGCGGCGCATTCGCGTTGCCCACCGTAATCCGCCCCCCCGGCTATGTTTTGCAAGCCGAAGGAGATGCTCCGGCAGTCTGATGTACTGATCAGGCACGGCCAGTCGGCTGTCGGTGCGGCGCGCTTGAACGGTAACCGAGTTCACACATGTGATTTGTGGAGACACAGACCGCTTGCTGCGAATATGAGACTTTAAAGCTCTAGAGTCCTGCCATCATTCCAATCAGGCAGGGCCGTTATCCGTGACAATGGATTCAGTTTCGCATTCGGCTTCTTCGGCTGAGCGCCTTGATGCGATCGTCATTGGTGCAGGATTTGGCGGCATGTACGCCATTCACCGCCTGCGCCGCGCCGGCATGCGCGCGATAGGAATCGAAGCGGGAAGCAATGTCGGCGGTACGTGGTACTGGAACCGTTATCCGGGTGCGCGTTGCGATGTGATGAGCCTAGACTACAGTTATGCGTTTTCTTCCGATCTCGAGCAGACATGGACCTGGAGCGAGAACTTTGCTGCCGGGTCGGAAATCCTGGCCTACGCAAATTTTGTCGCCGACCAACTCGACATTCGATCAGCCTATCACTTCAACACCAAGGTGGCTGCCGTCGAATACGATGATGCGGCACGCCGCTGGCATGTGACGACGGCTGAGGGCGCCCATTTCGAGGCAGGCTATGTGGTGATGGCCACCGGCCCTCTTTCCCTGCCCAAACCTGTCGACATTGATGGAGCATCCGACTTCAAGGGTGAACTCTATCGGTCGTCCCGCTGGCCCCAACACGAGGTTTCCTTCGCAGGAAAGCGTGTAGGTCTTGTGGGGACGGGATCGACGGGGATTCAGATTACCCCGGTTGTGGCAGATGCCGCCAAATCGCTCGCGGTGTTCCAGAGAACGCCGAGCTTCACGCTTCCCATGCGCAACCACGCCCTGACGCCAGACTATGTCGCGCAGATCAAGGCACATATGCCAAGCCTTCGCGCTTCCGCACGAACGACATTTGGCGGCGGGGTTCGTCCCACGTCGACCCGCCCCTTGTTCAGCGTGAGCGTGGAAGAGCGCAATGAGCTGATGGAGGACGCCTGGCAGCGCGGGGCCATGTCTTTCCTCGGCCTATTCTCAGACGTTCTAACCAATCAGGCCGCAAACGACGTCGTGGCCGATTTCGTGCGGGACAAGATCAGCACAATCGTTGAGGACCGCGAGACAGCTGAGGCGTTGAAGCCCCATGGTTATCCGATCTTCGCCCGCCGGCCATGCCTCGACACGAACTACTATGAGGCGTTCAACCTGCCGCATGTGTCCTTGGTGAATTGCCTCGTCGACCCGATCGAGGCGATCACGGAGACGGGCATCAAGACGCGGACGCAGCATATCGAGCTGGATACCATCATTCTGGCGACCGGGTATGACGCGCTGACCGGCCCGATGCTGGCTATCGATATCAAGGGCCGTTCGGGCCGGACGCTCAGCGAGAAATGGGCGAATGGGCCGAGGACGTTCCTCGCCATGCTGATGGAGGATTTCCCGAACCTGTTTGTGATTGGCGGACCTGAAGGCCCCTCGATCCTGGCCAACTACATTCGCCTCGACGAGATGAACATTGACTGGATGATGGGCTGCATCAGCTACATGCAGGCAAATGGCTATACGACGGTGGAAGCTACGGCAGACGCTGAAGACAGCTGGCAGAAGACGGTTACGGAGCTTGCGGACCGCACGCTCTATGTGAAGGCGGATACCTGGTACACGGGCGCGAACATCCCCGGGAAGCCGCGAGGGTTCCACGTCTATGCTGGCGGACTGAACCGCTATGCGGAAACGTGCACAAACGTCGCCTCCTCCGGATACAAGGGCTGCAGATTCACGAGCAACCAGGGCGGGCACGAACCGGTTGGATCGGGCTTCGTGCCCGCGCCGGGCGTTGCTTTGTAAGCGCCACGGGCAATCTCAAATATCCCCTATGTGATTAGGGCGCTTCGTTCAGCAAGATGAAGCCCCACCGAATGTCCCCAGGTAAACGAGAATGAACCCTTTGCCGATGGAGTGAAAATGTCGTCCTTGAAAGTGGAAGTTGAAGACTTCATCGCGACGGTAACCCTCAGCAACCCGCCCGTGAACTCCGTCGGCATCGAAATGATGCAGGAGATCATGGCGCTGTTCGACTCGTTCAATGAGCGGCCGGACGTGCGTGTCGTGCTACTTACGGGCGAAGGCAAAGTGTTCTGTGCGGGTGCGGATCTCAAGAACCGCCCGACGCCGGACTCGCCAAAGGGCACGACTTACGCACGGCAACGTATGGCCCGCGAAATGAGCTGGTCGATGATCGAATGCAGCAAGCCGATCGTCGCCGCCGTTAACGGCGCAGCACTTGGCGCAGGGCTCGGTATTGTCGCGAGCGCGGACATCATCGTCGCATCGGAGAAGGCAGTCTTCGGCCTGCCGGAGATCGATGTTGGTCTGGCGGGCGGCGCCAAGCACACGCTGCGCTTCATCCCCTACTCGCTGGCGCGCCGCATGGTATTGACCGGCTATCGCGTTGGCGCCGAAGAACTCTATCGCCGTGGCGCGATCGAGGCTGCCCTGCCGCATGACGAGTTTTTCGAGTTCGCGAAAGGCATTGCGCGCGAGATTGCCAGCAAAAGCCCGATGGCGGTCGCTACCGCCAAGGACAGCCTGCGCGTGATCGACAATATGAGCCTGCGTGACGGCTATCGGTACGAGCAGGGCAACACGATCAAGCTTTCGCAGAGCGAAGACGCCAAGGAAGCCGTGCGCGCCTTCGTCGAGAAACGCCCGCCTGTGTTCCAGGGGCGGTAGACGGCCTCTGTCGCTTGGCGACAATTATCAATCTGACTAGCGGGCGCTTTTCCCAAAGCGCCCGTTTTCGTTTGCGCTAAGGGCGGGATACCAGACGACGCAGAAGCCGGGACGGCGTGCCTGCCGTGTTGCGATTGCGAGCGTTGGCTTCAAGCGTCTTGATGACCGCATCGCCCTGTTGACGCGCCCAGAATAGCGGCCCTCCCAGCCAACGTGGGAAACCCAACTCGGCCACCCAGATTGCATCCAGGCTTTCGGCGCTGGCGTCTTGCGAGCGCTCAAGCAGGTCCGACGTGGCGTTGATGGCTGCGTGCAGGCAGCGGCTTACGATCTGATCGTCTGGCACCTGTTTGCGGATGAGCATCTGGAAGTTGGCTGACGCATGCAGCAACGCTTCCACATCGGGATCGTCCCAGATGCGGCCATCTGCTCCGTACCTGCACCAGCCGGGGTGGTCACCACCCAGCCGGCCAGCGTCGGCCATCAAATCGAGGGTCGGCGAGTAGGTGAACCAGTCGTCGCCACCGGCGAGCACACCATGGCGCGTGAACACATTCTCCATTCCAGCACGGTCGGATTGCGCGAAGGGAGATTCATGGAAGCCGAACTCTTTCAAATTGCGATCAATCTGGGCGGGTGTTGCACCCTCATCGAGAAGGTGGACGGCTTCACGCAGCAGCGCCCAACGGAGTTCAGACACAACATCCCGACCCTGGGGTTGTCGTTTGAGGGCCATCTCGCTGTAGGCGGCATAAGCGAGCGCGGCAGCTTCTGTTGAGCCTTCATAGGCGATGTGAAGCTGTTGCGTGTCCTGCGGTTTGCGACCGGAGAATGGCTGCACGGCATGCTCAAGAGCTCGCAACCGCATCAGGGGGCCATCGCGGTTGGGTAGATCACGGCGGACATTGACCCGCGTTACATACAATTGCGTTTCGATGGCGTCGGATCGCTCCGCGCTCATACGCTCGCGGAGTTGGCCGGCTGACAACAGCGCCTCCGCAGCAGCCACCGGATTTTTCGATGTGACAACATCGACCAACCCAGCCGAGACTGCCTCGTTGGCGCTCCATGATTCTCCGAGAACAACGAGAGTCGCCGCTCGCTGGACATCAATCACCTCGCCGAGGCGGCTCAGCGTGGCGGGCGTTGGAAGCCGCCCCCTGCTCTCAATGAGGTCCCGGAAGACAGTTCCGGGCGCAGCTATGCGCCCTGCACAGGCAATTGCCAGCTCCAACCCCGTCCCCGAACATTCGCCTGACACGAGGGCGAAAACGGGAACTTTGAACCCAGCTACGGCCGCATAGATGCGATCGAGATCGGCTGCAGCCTGACCTGCCGTCCTTGTCGGCTTGTCGCGGAAGAGCCGCTTACCCTGCAGCAAGATCGCGCCGACGTCCGGGTCAGCCGCGTGGCTCCGCAGCATGGCGAGAAAGTCGTCGGTGTGCTGGGCGTCCCAGTTCCCTGGCGCTGGACAGTTCAATTTAAGCTGCGCAACCTTACGCTGCGCAGCAGCAGACGTCCGAGCGGGGCGGACTTCAAGCGCACTACGGGCGAATTCTGCCTTGGCTAAATCCATTTTCCTTCCCTACCGGTCTATTTTCATAGTCCGCTGTGCCGCGGATTTCCGGATGCGCGCATTGCCACGACGTGAAGCAATCAGCGCGCGGACGATGCTTCCTCGGTATCGCCCGATTGGGAAGAGGGGCGCGCAAGTATCCCGTACGTGAAAAACGGCTTCGGCCCTGTTCATTCACGCAAGCTCGCGTTTCATTGACCTAAGGATGCGCGACCACCCGATCAGCAATAGGATTGCCATGCTGGGCTTGATGCAGGACGTACCGCTGACTTTATCGTCCCTGCTGGACCATGCGGCGCGTTTCCATGGTGGTCGCGAGATCGTCTCCAAAAGCCCGGAGGGCATGAGCCGGACTACTTACGGTGAACTCTGGTCACGATCGCGAAAGCTGGCCTCCGCGTTGCGTCGGCTGGGCATCAAGGATGGCGAACGTGTCGCCAGCCTGGCATTCAACCATAGCCGCCACATCGAGCTCTATTACGGCGTAACGGGAGCCGCAGCGATTCTCAACACGGTGAACCCCCGGCTGTTCCCCGAGCAGATAAGCTACATTCTAGCACATGCCGAGAACCGCTATGTCTTCTTCGACCCGGCATTCGGCAAGGTGCTTGAGAAGATGGCGCCGATGCTGCCGAACGTTCGTGGCTATATTTGCTTGTCCGACAATTCTGGTTTGAGAGGCATCGAACTTCCAGGGCTCCAAAGCTATGAAAGCCTGATCGCTTCCGAGGACGACGCAGATGCTTGGTCTCCCGTCGTGGAGAATGCAGGGGCGATCCTTTGCTACACCTCGGGCACGACCGGGGACCCCAAGGGCGTTCTATATAGCCACCGGTCACTGATCCTGCACGCTTATACCGTGTTGGCTGCCGACGGCATGGCGCTCTCGACGCGTGACTGCGTACTGCTCGTTACGCCGCTATTTCACGTGAATGCCTGGGGTATCCCGTTTGCAGCCGCCATGTGCGGTGCACGTCTGATCCTGCCTGGCGCTGCTGTGGACGGCGAAAGCATCTTCAATCTCATGAAGAGCGAACACTGCACGTTCAGCCTCGGCGTTCCTACCGTGTGGCTCAGCTTCCTTGATTACATTGCAACGCATCGCGAGCGGCTGGACCTGTCCGGGCTGGCGCTGGAGCGTGTCCTCGTTGGTGGGTCCGCTGCGCCGAGGAGCCTGATCGAGCGGTTCGACTACATGCTTGGCGTTTATGTGATCCACGCGTGGGGAATGACCGAGACAAGCCCGCTCGCAACAGTCGGCGCACCGCTGCCCGAGCATGCACATATTAACAGCCAGCGCCGTTACGATTTCCAGGTGCTGCAAGGCCGGGCAATCTACGGTGTCGATCTGCGCATCGTCGATGAGGATGGAATCGCCCTGCCCCATGACGGCGCAGCAACCGGGGACCTTCAGGTTCGCGGCCCCTGGGTGGTCGAGCGATACTTCAAGTCCGAGACATCGTCCGTTGATCGCGAGGGGTGGTTCGCTACGGGCGATGTGGCGAAGATCCACAAGAACGGAGCGCTGCAACTAACCGATCGGTCCAAGGATATCATCAAGTCTGGCGGCGAGTGGATCTCTTCGGTTGACCTGGAGAATGCTGCGATTGCGCATCCCGATGTTCGCGAAGCCGCTGTTATCGGCGTGCCGCATCCAAAATGGCAGGAGCGGCCGCTCTTGCTTGTGGTGCCCACACCAGAATGCCTGCCGCATCGCGAAGGCATTCTGGCGTATCTCGCCACGCGATTTGCACGCTGGCAAATTCCGGACGACGTGATCCTGGTTCAGTCGCTGCCGTACACCGCAACCGGCAAGCTGCAGAAGAACGTGTTGCGTCAGACTTATCGCGAGTTCTACGCGGAAGCCTGAGTGCCCCCTACTCGTCCACCTCATTGGCCACGGGCTCATCCGCCACACCGGCGCGATCCAGACCTCGCTTATAATCCGCGATGCCGGCCCGCATGATATCGAGGATTTCGGTCTTCTTGCGTGCGATCCGGCTATTGAGACCACCAACTCCCAAGGTCAGGCGCACACCATGCGGCGTGGGCGGCAGCGGCATGGCCATCGCTGCAGCATTCGGAAACGGGAACGCGGCAAGCAAGCTGTAGCCTTCACGCTTGATCCATTCCAACTGCGTCTGCAGCTGCGGAATATCGATCCTGCCCGCGGCGCCGCCGAGATACGCGTTTACATGTCGGCACAACTTGTCGACGGTCTTCCGTGGCATCTGACTCATGAGGACCAGACCGGCCGCCGAATGTGGAAGTGCGCGCATACTTCCCTCTGTCATCGCGATTTTGTGCGGATGGCTCGGCTGTAGAATGCGGAGGTGTTGGATGAAGATGTCGTTCTGGGACGAGATAACCACCGTTTCGTTGGTCTGCTCGAATATCGTCGCGATCAGGCGATCGATGTCTCCAGCGCCAAAGAGATGGTGATTGATCCAGTCGCCGAGCGCCGCGACCCGTGTCGTCGGGAAATACGTCCGGCTTGCCCGGTCGTAGTTAAGATAGCCCAACACGACCATGCTCTTCAGAAGAGTCGTGGTGCTGGATTGCGGATAGCCCAGCTTTTCGAAGATGTATGTCAGATTCAGCGGCTGTCGCTGTTCCTGAAACAGCTCCAGAACCTTCAGTGTACGAGCGGCTGACTTGATCGGGTCGCGATGCATTGTGGCTTCGGGGGAAAAATCGGTTCGTTACGTTACACCCGGCTTGGCCTGCCGCCATGGCAAAAACTGCTATCCGAGGCCCGTCGCAGCAATCCCATCGCATAGCCCAAGCGCTTTCGAGCCTCCGGCAGCAGACACGCCGTTTATCTCAAGTGAGATAAACGGCGTGCCCAGCGGGGCGCAATAGGTCGCACATCGTAAATGAGCGACGTCATGCGCAGTGGTCCAAAGATCGCGCCGCGGTTGAGCATCTTTTAGCGCCTGCGGAAACAAGCAGGGAGGTCATTTCGTGTATTTGAAATCGCAATTGCTTCGTGCCGCACTCGCGGCAAGCGTTTCGTCCGTCAGCCTTCTTTCGGCTGCTCCGGCATTTGCCCAGGAGACGGAAACCGCCGTTGAAGCTCCTGACCGCGATGTCGTTGTCGTTACCGCGCAGCGGCGCGAGGAACGACTTCAGGATGTTCCAATTTCCGTTTCCGCGTTCTCGGATGACCTGCTGAACGAGCGTGGCATTGATGGTGGCCCCAACCTGCAGCTGGCCGTTCCAAACGTGACCTTCGCCAAGAGCTATTACAGCGGCTACAACTTTCAGATTCGCGGCATCGGCACGAAGCAGACTGCCGTGACCGGCGACTCCTCGACCGGTGTGCACTTCAATGGCGCACCGCTTACCTCCAACCGCCTTTTCGAAGCTGAATTCTTCGATGTCGAGCGTGTGGAAGTTCTTCGTGGCCCGCAGGGCACGCTCTATGGCCGCAACGCCACCGGCGGCGTCGTCAACGTCATCAGCGCACGGCCGACCTACGATTTCGAGGGCATGGTCCGCGCCGAAGCAACATCCCTTGGCGGCCGCAAGATGCGCGCCATGGTCAACATCCCGCTCATCGATGACCAGCTTGCGCTGCGTCTTGCCGGCGCATCGTTCACACGTGACGGCATCGTCGACAACCTTGGGACCGACAACAAGGTCGACGATCGCAACCTGTATTCGGTTCGCGCGAGCCTCCTCTGGGAACCTACCTCCAAACTCGATTTCAATCTCGTCTGGCAGCACTTCAACGAGGAGGATAACCGCCTTCGCACCGGCAAGGGTCTGTGCACGCGCGACAATGGCCCGAGCTCGGTCGGAACAACGGCCGTTACCAATGCCGTCGTTCGCGGCTTCCTGAGCCAGGGCTGTGCGGATGCATCGGTCTACACTGATGCCGCCTACGGCACGCCGAACTCACTGACCTCACTGTACGGTCTTCTTGCCTACAGCCGAGGCCTCGCAAGCGGCGACATCTACGGCAATCGCCAGCCTAACAGCCTGAGTGTCATTGATGCGGCGATTGATCCCGAATACAAGGCTCGCGAAGATGTCGCGACGCTGACAGCGAACTGGGACATCACCGACGAACTCACGCTCACCTCGCTGACGTCGTACTATGTTGGCTTCCTGGATGCGCGTCAGGAAGAGAACCGCTTCTCACCTGCAGTAAACTTCAACAGCACCGCTCTGGCGCCGGGCGGCGTCATCAACGATCCGCAGCTGGGCGCATCCAACCGGCTGATCATCGCCGATTCGATCCAGACACCTTCACGCCAGACCAGCCAGGAAATCCGGCTGCAGCCGACTTTGCCGGTCCGCTCGACTTCAGCATCGGCGCACTCGCGCTCGATTATGACCTGCGCCAGCGCTTCTACATCTACTCGAACGCCTTCACTTACGCTGCATTGGCCGCGAACGGTGGGGCGAACTGCGCTGCGGGCGGCACCTGCGTGTTCATCAACCCGAGCCGCGAGCTTCGTCCGGACGGACACGGTAACTATCTCAGCAGCCAACCCTACAACCTCGACTCGAAGGCAATCTTTGGCGAAGTCTACTACGATATTATGCCGGACCTTAAGTTCACCGGCGGCCTCCGCTACACGCACGACAAGAAGACGCTTGAGAACTATCCGGTCCGCTTCCTCACACCGGGCGCCAACCTGATACCAGGAACTCCGGCGACCATCTCGGCTGAATTCAAGGAAGTTACCGGCCGCGCTGGTTTCGACTGGAAGCCGGATCTGGACTTCACCGACGACACCCTGCTCTACGCGTTCTATTCGCGCGGCTACAAAGGTGGCGGTCCGAACAACGTCGGTCAGGTTGCAACATTGCGTGCTACCTATGATCCCGAGTTCGTCAACGCGTACGAGATCGGCACCAAGAACACCATGCTCAACGGCGCCCTCACGCTGAACGCTGCCGGCTTCTTCTACGACTATAAAGGCTATCAGATCTCCAAATTCGTGAACCGTATCTCCGTCACCGAGAACATCGATGCCGAGATCTACGGGGCGGAATTCGAAGCAACCTGGGAGCCGGTTGATCGCCTGCGCTTCAACACCAGCATTGGTTTGCTGAACACGGAAATCAAGAACGGCGAATCCATCGATCCGTTCAACCGTACCAACCACAACCCGAACCTCACCTTCGTGAAGACCTCGTCCGCCGCAGGTTGCACGGTTCCGACTGCTGCGCTTGCGAACCTAGTCAACATTATCCAGCAAGGCCCAGGCGCACCGACCGTTGCCGGCGTTTCGGGCAACCCGGCCGCTATCCTCGGCGCGTGCTCGGGCGCATACGCTGCCAGCTATGGCGTCACGCCGACGGATGGCATCGCTGCGCAGTTGGCCGGCAACAAGCTTCCCGGCTCCCCGCCGTGGACGATCTCTGTTGGCGGGCAATATTCGTGGGACCTGTTCGAAGGCTGGGAAGCGACAGCGCGCGCGGACTACTATCGCCAGGACAAATCCGAGGCGCGCGTCTTCAACACGCCAATCGACGAGATCAAGGGATGGGACAACGCCAACCTGTCGCTGCGTCTCGTCAACTTCGAAAATGGTCTCGAGTTCGAAGCCTTTGCGCACAATATCTTCAACAAGCGGTCGATCACCGACATCTTCCCGGTCGATGAGGCCCTGTCGCTGATGCCGAACGCCGTGTTCACGGAACCGCGCATCTACGGCATTTCGCTGCAGAAGACCTTCTAGGCATTTCCAACAATCGTTTCCTCCCCAAACTGCATGCGGCGATCGAAAGATCGCCGCTGTTCTTTTGTGGGTCTTGCCCTGCGTTCATCACACTGGTGATGTTGGGGTGCGGAACCGCCCACCCGCGAGCGCGCGCGATCCGGTCGCCTATGGTTGCGGCACGCCCAATGGGCGTGGGGCAGCAGGCAGGGCAGTCGTTATGACGACTACCTTCCCATCCCATCAACTCAACGAAGCAGCAGGGCAAGCCATGGGTGATCGGCTAAAAGGACAAACGGCGATCGTTACCGGAGCCTCTAGAGGGCTGGGTAAAGCAATTGCGGAACTTCTGGCCGAAGATGGTTGCTCAGTTGCTTTGATCGACCTCAAAGCTCACTGGGCGGAAGCTGCGGCTGCCGAGATCGTCGCCAAGGGCGGGATGGCCGTTGGAATTGGTTGCGATGTCTCCGACCGCAAAGCCGTTGAAGCGGCGACCGCCAAAACCGTCGAAGCCTTCGGCCGCCTCGATATTCTGGTCAACAACGCGATGTGGAATCTCTACGAGGCAATTCCCGACATCAAACCCGAAACTGTCGATCGCATGGTCGCAGTCGGATTTTCCGGCGTGATCTGGGGCATGCAGGCGGCCGCACCACACATGGCTGCGAACAAGGGCGGATCGATCGTCAACATTGCTTCAGTCAGCGCCCTGCTCGGAATGCCGAATGGTGTTGTCTATTGCGGCGTGAAAGCAGCAGTGGCGGGCATGACGCGCGCGGCAGCAGCTGAGCTTGGGCCGAGCAATATCCGCGTCAATGCCGTCGCGCCGTCGACCATCGATACCGAAGGCGTCAGGCGCCTGATCCCGGAAGAGCGCATTCAGCAACGTATTGCCGAAACACCTTTGGCCCGCCTGGGCACACCGCTCGATATTGCAAAAGCGGTTCGCTATCTCGCAAGCGCCGACAGTGACTTCGTGACCGGCCAGCTTCTGACCGTCGACGGCGGGCTGGCGAACTCGCTGTAAACGACGCGAAATTCCAGCCACGCCCTCTCGTGAGAAGGAGTGTGGCTGGAAAATTCCGTTCGAAGAACAGCCGCCTATTTGGCAGCGCTGAGTTCTGCCACACGCGTGCGGTGGTGATCGGCGTTGCCAAAACGGACATCCGCCATGATCAGACGCTTCAGATAGTGTCCGATTGCCAGCTCTTCCGTGAAACCAATTCCACCGTGGAGCTGCACAGCTTGGCGGCCAACGAACAGGCTGGTCTGGCCAACACGCGTCTTGGCGGCCGAGATCATGCGGCGTCTTTCACGCTCGGGCTGTGAAAGCGACAGCGTTGCGAGATACATGATCGAACGGGCTTCTTCGCACGCGATCGCCATGTCAACGGCGCGGTGCTGCAGCGACTGGAAGGTTCCGATCGGCTGACCGAACTGCTTGCGCGTCTTGAGATAAGCCAGCGTCATTTCATAGGCTGCATCCATCGCGCCAACGGATTCGGCGAGTTGCGCAACGATGCCGGCATCGACGGCGCCTGTCAGGCGGCCATATTCTGTTCCGATCTCACCAATCACAGCTCCCGGCTCAACTACAACGCCTTCAAGGCGAAGGCTGGCATTCAGGCGGTTGTCCATCGCCCTGCTTTGCTCGACGACAAGACCCGCCGCGCCGGACGGAACCAGGAACAGGCTGATACCGGCTGCGTCATCAGGAGCGCCTGACGTGCGAGCCGGAATGATGAACCAATCCGCGCCGGCGCCATCCATGACGTGGCTCTTGAGGCCGGTAAGCCGGTACCCACCCGTCCCGATCGCTTCAGCTTGCGTCGCAACATAACCAAGATCGAACCTGCCGTCCGGTTCGGCATCCGCCAGCGATACCAGCGTTTCACCTGCCGCGATGGAGGCAAGCAGTTCGCTGCAGAGCGATGATCCACCGTTTGTGAGCAGCGCCGGAGCAATCACGCAGCTGGAAATGAACGGCTCAAGCATGAGATTCCGTCCGATTGCTTCGCAGATCAGCATGGTTTCGACGGGGGTCGCAGCAAGCCCACCATCATCTTCCGGCACATTCAGCGCCAACCATCCAAGGTCAGCCAGCTTCCCCCAACCCTGGCGATCAAGCGGCTCGGCGCGAGCGGCACGCGCGCGCCACGCCGAAAATTCAAAATTCTCTGCGCCGTAGCGTTGCGCACTATCACGCAGCAGGCGCTGCTCTTCGGACAAACTGAAATCCATGACCTACCTCACAGGCCCAGCGCGCGGCGGGCGATGATATTGCGTTGAATCTCGTTGGAGCCGCCGTAGATGCTGGTGACGCGGGAATACAGCATCCCTTTGGCCGCCCAGGGATCGCCCTCGCCTTGCGGCTGGTTGCCGACGGATGCGAAGTGCATTGCGCCGTATCCCTGAAGCTCGACCCAGAACTCGGTGATCTGCTGAAGCAGTTCCGACCAACGCACCTTGATCATGGAGGCGCGCGGACCTGAATCGATACCCGAGGCAGCCTCAGCCATCGTGCGCATCACCATGGCTTCAAGCGCAAGGACCTCGACATCAAGCTGGGCAAGACGGTCTGCGACGCGCGGGTCATCGATCAGACGGCGGTTGCCGATTTTCGCCTGCGTTGCTGCATCACGCGCACCACGAAGCTGCTGAGCCAGGCGGATTGTCGTTCCTGCCGTCACGCTGCGCTCGCGATCAAGCAGCACCTTGCCGTACCCCCACCCCTTGCCTTCTTCACCGAGCAGAGCCGTCAAGGGCAATCGAACGTCATCGAGGAACACTTCGTTCGTGTGATGGATCTCGTCGATCGTAATGACCGGCCGGATGTTGATACCGGGCGTATCCATGTCGACGAGGAAGAGCGAGATCCCGTCCTGTTTGCGCCCCTGCTTCCGACCATCGGGATCGGTCCGCGCCAGCAGGAACATGCGGTTGGCCACGTGGGCGTAGCTCGTCCAAGCCTTCTGACCAGTGACGACGTACTCGTCCCCCTGCCTGACTGCGCGCGTCGAGAGCGATGCGAGATCGGAGCCGGCGCCCGGCTCGGAATACCCCTGGCACCACCAGTCATCGCCCGACACAATGGCCGGCAGATATTTGGCTTTCTGACTGTCGCTCCCGAACGTGAAGATGATCGGACCAATCAATTCCAGTCCCTGGTGAAACTGAAGCGGTGCGTCAGCGCGCGAGGCTTCGGACTCGAAGATATAGAGTTCGGTTGGATTCCAGCCGGTTCCGCCATACTCGCGCGGCCAGGACGGCGCCCCCCAACCACGGTTATGCAGCAGCTTCTGCCACGCAATGTATTCAGGCGGTTCGAGGCGCATTCCCGCCCTTACGCGCGGTTTGAATTCCGCCGGCGTGTTCTCGGCAAAGAAAGCCCGCACTTCTTCGCGGAAGGCCTCCTGCTCGGGAGTCAGATCGAGATTCATGAGGTCAGCCTCTCAAATGCTACAGCGGGCTTCTGCCAACCCGCGTACGCCCAAGCCTTGGAATTGAACGAGACGTCCAGCCTGATCAGCCTCGCTGACCAGCATGCCGCCGCTGTTCGAAATCGATGTGACGTAAAGGACGTCCAGTTCTGCCCCACCAAATGCGGGACATGAGGGGAATGGCGTCGGGCAATCGAAAACCTTGTCCACACGACCATCCGGAGCAACGCGAGCGATTTTCTGTGCCTGGACAAGCGCGATCCAGAGGAAGCCTTCGGCATCAACAGTTGCGCCGTCTGGAGCGCTGCCAAGGCTGCTCGTGTCGATCAGATCCCGGCGCGCGCCAACCTCGCCACTTTCTGTGTCATACGCGTATGCCCACACCATGCGGCGCAAGCTGTCGGCGAAGTACAGAATGTCGCCAGCCGGACTGAAGCAGATCGCGTTTGATATGCCGATGGGCTCGGTAGGTACGACCTTGTAGGCGCCCCCCCTCGAGAACTGAAACAACTTGCCGACATGGGTACTGGAGCCGTGAGTAATGGAGCCCGTAACGAAACGCCCACTGCGATCTGTCTTGCCATCGTTCAGCCGCTCATGCGCTGTGAGTTCCGACGGGCGTACAATCGGCTGGAACGATCCCGTCGCCAGTTCGACACGATAAATGCCATCAGCCATCGCCGCGATCAGCTCTCCCGGACGGCCGCGGACAATACTTCCAATCTTGTCCGGCGCCGGCATCTCCGACTGCTCGCCGGTCGTCGCATCATAGCGCCAGATCGAAGGCGCGACAGAGTCGACCCAGAACAGGCTCGCGCTATCGGGCTCCCAAAGCGGTGACTCGCCGAGCTTGCACCGCGTCTTTCCAATGATCGTGACAGTTGGGCTCATCGTATGGCTCCAGACCTGTCCGCTGTCGCGTCGGCAGGCGAACGTTCGCGCGCCTCGCGGAAACGCAGACTAGCGCCACGGTTTGCCAACAGCAGTTCGCCGCTCAAAGCGGCCGATGCCGGGGAGACAAGGAATGCCGCGAGATCTGCTACCTGACGCACGAGCTCTTGTGGTTGAAGTCGCGTGGCATCGTCTGCAAAATCGGTGGCGATCATGTTCACCCTGAGATGGCGGGAGGCGCCTTCCAGCGTCAGCGACCGCATCAGGCCAGCAACAGCCCCGGCAAACGCGTTCTCATGAGCGCCTTGCCAAGCTCCCAGATGACCCCGATGGCCGACATAGACCACGGGCGCAGCATCCGCGAGATGCGGCGTCGCGATCGATAGCGACTCGAAGAGATCGAGAAATGCGGCGAGCGTTTCATCCAGATCTGCATCAGTGATGTCCAGAAAGCGCTTGTCCCGAGCAGGCGCCGGGGAAACAATGACGAGCCCTCCGACAACAGGATCGTTCTGCACGAACGCTCCAACCGCCTCCGGCAGCCTCGAGGATATTGGCACAACGCGATATCCCTGCCCCTCAAGACTTGACGCGATGGCTTGGCTGAGTTCGCCATCGCCTGCGACGAGAATGGCCTTTGAAACACTCATAGCGGTGGGACCCCGATCGACTTACCACCGTCGACAAGCAGAACCTGGCCGTTCACAAAATCGGCGTCGGCGCTGGCAATGTTTGCGATGATCGCTGCGATCTTTTCCGGCGAAGCAGCGCCGCCGGACGGCTCAAGGCGCTTCAGAGCGGGCAGCATATCGCCGAAATCGTCGAGCAGGCGCGTTTTTACCATTCCTGGCGCGACCGCGTTCACTCTTATGCCCCGCCAGCGGAGTTCCACAGCCATGGAGCGCGTCATCGCGACGACCCCCGCTTTGGACGCAACATAGTGCGCAGCGCCAGAGCCGCCGAGATAGCCACGGGACGCCACATTGATGACCCGCCCCCCGGCGCGCATGCGCCGTACAGCCTCCTGGGCCACCTTGAATGCGCCGACAAGATTGATGTCCATCACCCGCGAGCAGCTGGAACGGTCAATTTTCTGAATGGGATCGAGTGCGCCGCTCACCCCGGCATTGTTGACCAGAACGTCCAGTTCGGAGTGCGCCTCCAGCATGCCGCGAACCACGGCGCGGTCGCGGACGTCGAGTACACGAACCTCGACCGGAAGCCCTGACTGACGCCACGCCGCTTCGCTGTCAGCCAGCTTCGCGGGGTCGGCATCGACAGCGAGCACGCGATAACCATCGGCAGCCAAGCGTTCGACGATCGCGCGACCAATACCTTGGGCCGCTCCTGTAACCAAAGCCAGTTCCGGCAATGCGACACCCTTCTTCGGCAGCCAGGAGAGCCCGGAACGCCTTCAAGGCCACCGAGACTGTCGGGAAGATGTCCCACGAAATAGCGATCGGCGTGGAAGCGCGCAGCTGCATGCGGCGGTTATCACGTAGGTGATTTCCTGAGTTGCGCAGTCACGTACGCCCGCTCTGGCGGCTGCATGCCCTAGACATGGCTTCCAATGCTCGGAGCCTGACATGGACTGGAACTTTGGAGACATTCTCGATGCCGTCGCCGAAGTGGTCCCGGCATCGCGTCCCGCATTGATCTGGGGCGACCACATCGTCGAATGGGGAGACTTCGCGCGCCGAACCAACAACCTCGCCAGTGAGTTCATAAAGCTGGGCCACGAGCCCGACGATCGCGTCGGCATTCTCTGCTTCAATCACCCGGCCTACATGGAGTTTCTGGTAGCCGGCGTGAAATCGCGCCTTCTCACGGTCAATCTCAACTATCGCTACACGGTCGATGAGATCGCCTATGTCCTGAACGACTGCGGCGCGACCGGCATGCTTTATCAGGACCGGTTTGAAGACATGCTGCCGGCGCTGCGCGAGCGGCTCCCAACCGTCCGCACCTGGATACGCATCGAGTCGGATCGCATTCCCCACCCAGTCGAGCCAGACCGGTTGAGCTACGAAACACTGGCGACACGTGGGGATGGCGCGCCCCTCAAAATCCAGCGAGCATCTTCAGACGGCTATCTGCTCTACACCGGCGGCACCACCGGCAAGCCGAAAGGCGTGCATTGGCAGCTTGGCCAGGCCCGCCGCGTTCAACTTGAATCCCCGCTCATCCTGAAGCCGCCGCAGTCGATGGCTGAACATGCGCAGATGGTGAAGGCGAACCCAGCCCCTAGCCGCATCATTCCCGCGTGCCCCCTCATGCACGGCTCCGGCAGCAACGCCGCGATGGGAGACCTGCTGAATGGCGGCACGGCGATCATTCTTACCAGTGACCGGTTTGATGCCGTCGAACTCTGGAGAACAGCTGAAAAGCACAAGGCCACGCGTGTCGCGATCGTTGGAGATGTGTTTGCAAAGCCAATGCTCAAAGCCCTGGAAGACAATCCAGGCGGCTTCGACCTGTCGGCCCTGAAAGCAATCAGTTCGGCGGGACTTACCTGGTCCCGCACGGTCAAAGAGGGCCTGCTCAAGCAGCTGCCGCAGATCATGCTTGTCGATATTCTCGGCGCTTCGGAAGCTTCCGGCCTGGGCTACTCAGTCGCCAGAGCCGGCAACATCCCGGAAACCGGCATCTTCGACGCACCTGCAACCACAGTACTTATCGATGCGGACAGCGGCGTGGTCCTTCCGAAGGATCAGCCTGTCGAAGGCTTCATTGCCCGCCACGGCCCGATGGCGAACGGGTATTATGGCGACCCGGACAAGACGGCAGCGACATACCGCATCATCGACGGCGATCGTTATGCCGTTCCAGGCGACTTTGCACGATGGCTGCCGCCAAACCAGTTCACACTGATCGGCCGCGGCAATCTCTCGATCAATACGGGCGGCGAAAAGGTCTTCCCCGAAGAGGTCGAAGAAGCGCTCAAGCTTCAGCCTGGAATCTCGGATGCGCTGGTGGTCGGCCAGGCTGATGAGAAGTGGGGCAAGATCGTCGTCGCCGTCATCAAGGTGGCCGGCGCATTCGATGAAGCTGCAGTCAGGCGCGGTCTCTCGACGAGCCTGTCCAGCTACAAGCACCCCAAGCGCTTCGTGATCGTCGAAAACGTCCCACGGCACGAAAGCGGCAAAGCCGACTATCGCGCAACCATCGCACTCGTTGAACAAGCGAAGTCGACATGAGGCAACACCGCTAGCCCAAACTCGACCCGCATCTCGATAACGTCGACCTCATTGCACCGGAGCTACACGATGGCCGAAGCATCTATCAAGGAACGCTCGCCTGGCGCGCGCTACGATGTCGTGGTTGTGGGAGCGGGCTTTGGCGGCATGTATGCCGTTCACCGCTTTCGCGAGATGGGCCTGTCGGTTCTCGGCATCGAAGCCGGCGGCGACGTAGGCGGCGTCTGGTATTGGAACCGCTATCCGGGCGCGCGTTGCGACTTGATGAGCCTCGACTACTGCTATTCCTTCTCGTCCGAGATCGAACAGGAGTGGACGTGGACCGAACAGTTTGCGGCCCAGCCGGAAATTCTGGCCTACGCCAACTTCGTCGCCGATCGCCTTTCCATCCGCCCCCTGATTGCCTTCAACACTCGCGTCGATCGCGCAGCCTTCGACGACAAACGCAACACATGGCGTATCGAAACCGATGCCGGCAATGTTTACGAAGCCACCTATTGCGTCATGGCGACGGGCCCCCTGTCTATTCCGAAGGGTGTACCATTCGAAGGCGCTGACGTCTTTGAAGGCGACATCTACCTCGCCGCGAAATGGCCGCACGAACCCGTCAGCTTCGAAGGCAAGCGTGTGGGGCTCATCGGCACGGGATCGACCGGTATCCAGATCGTACCAGAAGTCGCGAAGACTGCGCGAGAGCTGGTCGTCTTCCAGCGCACGCCGAGCTTCACCATGCCCATGCGTAACGTGCCCCTCGACCCCGACTATGTCGCAGAGATCAAACGCAATTACGCCGGCATACGTCAGGCTGCACGCAACAGCGCAATCGGCGGCGTCAGACCTCAGTCGACGCGTCCGTTCTTCAGCGTGACGCCAGCCCAGCGCCGGACCCTGATGCAGGACTCATGGGACCAAGGCGGCCTCGCCCTTCTCGGAACCTTCTCGGATATCCTCACAAACTCTGCCGCAAACGATGAGTTGGCCGACTTCGTGCGCGGCAAGATCGATGAAGTCGTGAAGGACCCACAGACTGCGGCAAAGCTGAAGCCGCACGGCTATCCGATATTTGCACGCCGGCCCTGCCTCGACACCAACTATTACGAGACCTTCAACGAACCCCACGTCCGCCTTCACGACTGCCTCTCGGATGGCATTCTGCGCCTGACGCCAAAAGGCGTCATGACGGAAAGCGGCGAAGCCGAATTCGACGCGCTAATCTTCGCCACCGGCTATGATGGCCTGACCGGCGCACTGCTCGGCTTCGAAGTAACGGGTCGCGGCGGTCTGCCCCTCCGCGACGTCTGGCGCGAAGGCCCAGAGAGCCATTTCGGCATCATGCTATCCGGCTTCCCGAACTTCTTCACCGTAGCAGGTCCCAACGGCCCTGCCGCTCTCGCCAACCTGATCGCACTGGACCAGCAGAACGTGGACTGGATCGCAGACGCCATCGACTACATGCGCCGCGAGAAGCTGACGGCTATGGAGCCCACGCCCAGCGCGCAACAGCAGTGGATGGACACCGTCGCGTCTCTCGCGGAACTGTCTTTGGTGTCGAAGGCGAACACCTGGTACACGGGCGGCAATATCTCTGGAAAGCCGCGCGGCCTCACCATGTACATGGGTGGCTTCCTGCGCTTTTCCGAAGCCTGTCGCGAAGCTGCCGCTACTTACGACAACTTCCTCTTCGTCAGCACCACTACGCCCAAGCACGGCGCGATGAACGAAGCTGCGATCTGAGCCATGTCCGCACCCATGTCGCCGACCGCCGGGAGCGCCCAGCCGACCATCGACAAAGGTTATCAACGATACGCCCTGCTGTTGTTGATGATCATCTACGCGCTCAACATGCTCGATCGCCAGATCGTCAACATCCTCGCCGAGCCACTCAAGAAAGATCTGAATCTCGCAGACTGGCAGGTTGGCGCCGTCACCGGATTAGCCTTCGCGGTCTTCTACACCGGTCTCGGCTTGCCGATCGCCCGCCTCGCGGATCGCTCCGACCGCGTCTGGCTGATATCTGGCTCCCTCGCCATCTGGAGCGCCTTCACAGTTCTCTGCGCCTTTGTGCGCGACTTCCCGCAGCTGGTTCTCGCCCGTCTGGGCGTAGGCTTCGGTGAAGCTGGCTGCACCCCCGCGGCCCACTCGCTGATCGCCGAGTCCACGCCGCGCAACAAGCTCGCTTCCGCGCTAGCCTTCTACTCGCTCGGCATCCCGATCGGCTCGCTGTTGGGCCTCGCCATGGGCGGCATCATTGCAGACGCATTCGGTTGGCGCATGGCTTTCATCGTCGCTGGCGCTCCCGGCCTGATCGTCGCCGTCATCGCCTTCACGACACTCCGCGAACCGCGAAGGAAGGCCAAGGCGGCAAGCGCCAGCAAACAATCACAAATCTCGCTCAGCCGTGCGCTTACGGAACTGGTGAGAAAGCCGTCCTTCTGGTGGATCTCGTTCGCGACCGGCTTCGGATCGCTCGTTTTCTATAGCCAAACCGCCTTCATGGGATCGCTGTTCATGCGCGCCCACACTGAGGAGGTGAACGCACTCGCTCAGTCCTTGGGCATGGGCCCCTCCGCTTTCCTCGGGTTGTCGCTTGGCTTGCTCCTCGGCCTTGGCTCCGGCTTCGGTACTTTCGCCGGCGGGCAGATAGCAGATCGCGCGTCACGCAAGAGCATCAAGGGTTACGTCCTCGTGCCGCTGGTCGGCATGCTGATCTCGACCCCGTTCTTCATCGCGTTCAACCTGGTTGATAGCGCCGTCTTTGCGCTGGCCTGCATCGTTCCGGCGACCTTCGCGCATGCACTTGCCTATGGCTCCGTCTATGCTGCGGTCCAGTCGCTGACGAGTCCGGGCGTGCGCGCAACGGCCGCCGCTGTGAACCTCTTCATCAGCACGATCATCGGGCTGGGGCTTGGGCCACTCGCGGTCGGGGCCCTTAGCGACGTATTCGCAGCGGCTCACGGCAGCACGGCAGGCCTGCAACTCGCGATGGCATGGTCAGTCGTCTTCCTGCTGATAGCTGCTGGTTGCTTCTATTTGGCAGGCCGTACGGTGCAGAAAGATGCACACGTTGCAGCCCCAGCCCCCAACCCAGATGCTTCGCAGGCGGCGGGATGATGCAGGCCCAGAAACTGGAAGAACTTCAGAACCGACAGGCAATCCGCGAGCGCCTGTATAGCTACCATCGTGCCGTCGAACGCGCTGACAGGGCCGGGCTTGAAGACATCTACTGGCCGGACGCGTACGAGTCGCATGGCGCCTTCGAAGGTCCCGCGCGGGATTTCGTCACCTGGGGCTTGGCGCTTCGATCGACATTCGAAGCATCCACCCACCAGATGCACAACATCCTGTTCCAGTTTGACCTGCCGGGCGCTGCCGTCGAAACCTCCTTCACCTCGCTCTCGCGGCGTCGCGATGCATACGGCGTAGTGGGTGTCGACTACATATGCGGCCGGTATCTCGACTGGTTCGAAAAGCGCGGCGACGCCTGGCGTATCGCTAAGCGCCGCGTGGTGTTTGACTGGTGCGAACAGCCATCAGCGACGCCGGGAATTCACCCCGACCGTTTCGGCAAACGCTTCCCGGTCGGCGAACCATCGTCCAACGATCCACTCTATGAACTGCTGAAGCGCGAGAGGTGATCTGCCGACAGCAGACACAACGCCCTCCAACTGCCGATGCGACGGAGCCTAAATGTCCAGCACGACGCTCTTCTCTCCGATAGACCTGCCGGGCCTGAAGCTCCGCAACCGCACAGTCATGGCGCCGATGACCCGCCGCTTCTCTCCCGGGGGCGTACCGACGCCGGAAGTTGCGTCGTACTATGTCCGCCGCGCCCAGGCAGGCGTGGGGGCAATCATCACAGAAGGCCTGGCGATCGATCATCCGGTGGCGGTGGACCACTCGGATATCCCCTTCATTTACGGCGAGGCCCTACAAGCGTGGGATAAGATTGCTCGAGATGTGAAGGCAGCGGGGGCCGCCTTCATCCCGCAACTTTGGCACATTGGCGGGCACAGGTCGCTGACATCAACTCCGCCTTCGCCCGAACTGCAGTCGATCTCACCTTCGGGCATTTACACGCCGGGCTCGGCTTTCGGAAAGCCGGCGACCGACAACGAGATTGCGGACATTATCGCCGCCTACGCCCGGTCCGCGAAAGCGGCCCAGTCGATCGGAGCCGATGCGATCGAGGTTCACGCAGCTCACGGCTACTTGATCGACCAGTTCCTGTGGGACGTCACCAATCAACGAACCGACCGCTATGGCGGCGATGCCGGCAAGCGCATGCAATTTGCGCTGGACGTGATGCAAGCTTGCCGCGACGCGGTAGGCTCAACCTTCCCGATCTTCTTCAGATTCTCCCAGTTCAAGCAGGTCGACTACAAGGCGCGCCTCTTCCGGACTCCCGACGAGCTGGCAGCCTTCGTCGAGCCTCTCACCGATGCGGGCGTGGATGTGTTCGATTGCTCGCAACGCCGTTTCTGGGAGCCCGAATTCGAAGGCTCTGATCTGAACCTAGCAGGCTGGACCAAGAAGCTGTCTGGCAAGCCGGTCATGACCGTGGGGTCAGTCGGCCTCGATGGGGATGTGGTCGCGTCGCTCAGGCAAGGCATTGAAGTTTCTGGCGCGGCTTCACTCGACAAACTCGAAATGATGCTCGATCGCGGAGACTTTGATCTGGTTGGTGTTGGCCGCGCGCTACTTGCCGATCCGGAATGGGTCGCGAAGATCCGGTCCGGAGACGCGGCCGGACTGATCGGCTTTTCGCGGGCCGCATTGCAGTCGCTAAGCTAACTATGGGGCTTCTGATTTGCGATGCGCCGGAACATCAAGATACGCTTGTGCCTGACGGCATATAAGACGCGAACATGAACACTCAGGGAGAGCGCGGAATGACGGACCAGCCAAACATCCAGGAACTCTGGGACCGGCAGACGATCGCGGATTGCCTGTATCGTTACTGCCGCGGAATCGACAGGATGGATGAGGCAATGCTTCGTTCCGTGGCCTGGCCGGAAGGCAAGGATCGTCATGGCGCGTTCGAAGGAACGGCTTCCGGGTTTGTCGATTACGCGATGAAGACCCTACCGCACATCGAGCGCAGCGTTCACCACGTCCACAACATCCTTATCGCCTTCAAGGAAGGCGGAGCGGCGGTTGAGGCACAATTCACGGCGCTGCACCGACAACCCAATGCCGAAGGCAAACTGGCCGTCTTCCACATGTGCGGCCGCTATCTCGACTGGTTCGAAAAACGTGATGGCGTGTGGAAGATTGCAGACCGCACCGTCGTATTTGACTGGGTCGAGGAAACCGCCCCCACCCCGGGAGCGCACCCCGAGCGCTTCGGAAAACGTCAACCCGTCGGCGGACGCTTTCCGGACGATCCCATCTACGCGCATCTGGAACGAAATGCTTAATCGATGACAGACGTGGGGAGAGCGCAGGATGCGCTCCCCCGATAACGAAGCATGTTCCCGCGTTGGGTGTCATGCTGCCACGCATCGGAACGAAGTCCGTTCAGGCCTGTGCGCCGACTGAACCGCTCGATAGCGGTTCCGCAATAGTCGCGCCCGCAGCATGAAGCGGGAAGGTCCACACGCGTGCTGGGCCACTTTGAAGCTTGCTAACTACCGGCGAAATACGCCCACAAGCTCCTCAATGACTTTTTCCCGCTCGGCCGTGTTCTTCGAGTTCATCGCACGGTGAACGCAATGGCCAAGATGTTGGCGTAAGAGATCGCTCTCGATCCGAGCAAGAGCCGCACGCGCCGCCTCGATCTGAGTCACAACGTCGATGCAATACCTGTCGGCCTCAACCATCTTGGCGATACCGCGAACCTGACCCTCGACCCGATTGAGGCTCCTCAAAACTTTGTCTGCCGCTGCCTTTTCCACGTATACCCCTCCCGGGTAGTTGTATTTATACCCGTGGAGGGTATATGTTCGACGGCCAAGCACAAGCCCCAGGGGCGCATCATGGTCGAACAGCTTCAATCGCAGCCGGCGTCCAAGGACCCCGTGTGCGGCATGACCGTGAAGCCAGACACGCCCCATCGCCTGACGCACGACGGGCATGAGTTTCTCTTTTGCAGCGCCGGTTGCCGTGCAAAGTTCCAGGCAGATCCGACGCACTATCAGACGTCCGGACAAACGGACTTCGGCCGGCATCACCATAGCGATGCCCCCAGCCGCGACCCCGTCGCCGCCAAGCCGGAACCAGCCAAGACCTCACATGAGGCATCCGTGACGCCGGGCGCTAAATGGACATGCCCAATGCACCCCGAGATCGTTCGCGATGGTCCGGGGGCATGTCCGATCTGCGGCATGGCTCTGGAGCCGATGACGCCAACCAATGACGCAGGACCGAGCCCCGAACTGCAAGATATGTCGCGACGGTTCTGGATCGGCCTTGTACTCGCAGCGCCGGTGATGACGCTGGAGATGGGCCGCCATCTCTTCAACATAGACGGGCTTGTCCCGCCCCACATCAACGCCTGGATGCAGTTCGCCCTCGCGACGCCGGTGGTATTGTGGGCTGGCTGGCCTTTCTTTGAACGCGCCTTTGCATCGCTCGTCTCGCGTAACCTCAACATGTTCACGCTGATCGCGCTCGGCACAAGCGTCGCGTGGACTTACAGCCTCGCCGCCCTGCTGTTCCCGTCAGCTTTTCCTCCGGAGTTCCGTGACCATCACGGCCAGGTCGCGATCTACTTCGAAGCCGCAGCAGTCATCACCGTGCTTGTCCTGCTCGGTCAGGTGCTCGAACTGCGCGCACGGGAACGCACCGGTGGTGCGATCCGCGCGCTTCTGGATCTGGCGCCCAAAACAGCCCGACGTATCGGCAATGGAGAAGACGCCGAAATCCCCTTGGATGCGGTCGTCGTCGGCGACCGCCTGCGTGTGCGCCCCGGCGAAAAAACGCCTGTAGACGGTGTTGTCATCGATGGCCGGTCAACGATCGACGAGTCCATGGTCACAGGCGAGTCAATGCCGGTGACCCGCGGCGTGGGCGATACTGTGGTTGCCGGCACATTAAACCAGACGGGTGCGCTGGTGATCGAGGCAAGGCGTGTCGGGCATGACACCATGCTGTCCCAGATCGTCCAGCTTGTCGCGAACGCTCAGCGCAGCCGCGCCCCGATCCAACGCCTTGCGGACAAGGTCTCCGGCTGGTTCGTCCCCGCCGTCATCGGCATCGCTATTGCCGCCTTCGCCGGCTGGTGGATCTTTGGCCCGCAGCCTTCCTTTACCTACGGGCTGATCGCCGGCGTTTCCGTGCTGATCATTGCCTGTCCGTGCGCGCTTGGGCTGGCTACGCCGATGTCGATCATGGCGGGTATCGGCCGCGCCGCGCGCGAAGGTGTCCTCATTCGCAATGCCGAAGCGCTGGAACGTTTCGAAAAGGTCGATACGCTGATCCTCGACAAGACCGGCACGCTGACGGAAGGCCGGCCCGGTGTCATCGCCATCTACGCCGCTCCTGGCGCCACGGACTCCGATCTCCTGCGTTTTGCAGCCAGCCTGGAGCAACGTAGCGAGCATCCGCTTGCGCAGGCCATCGTCTCGGCGGCGAAAGAACGCTCGCTGACATTGGTTGAGCCGTCGGAGTTCGATTCACCGACAGGGAAAGGCGTGATTGGCGTTGTCGACGGCCGCAGCGTGGCGCTCGGCGCTGAGCGCTATCTGTCAGAGATCGGCGTCGCGACGGAAGCGCTGCACGAAGAAGCAGAGCGCTTCCGCAAGGACGGCGTCACCGCCATTTTCGTCGCGATCGACAACAAGCTCGCAGGCGTGTTCGGGATTGCCGACCGGATAAAACCCACAACGCCTTCATCACTTGCAAGCCTCAGGGCGCAGGGCATCGAGCTCGTCATGCTGACGGGGGACAATCGCACCACCGCGGAAGCTGTCGGCCGCACGCTCGGCATCACACATATCGAGGCGGAGGTCCTCCCTGAGGACAAGTCGCGCATTGTCGAAACGCTCAAGCGGCAAGGAAAAGTTGTCGCCATGGCCGGCGACGGCGTCAACGACGCGCCGGCCCTTGCCGCGGCCGATATCGGCATCGCGATGGGAACCGGCACGGATGTCGCCATCGAAAGCGCCGCCGTCACCTTGCTTCACGGCGACCTATCCGGCGTGGTGAAGGGACGAGCCGCATCACGCGCAACAATGGCCAACATCCGCCAAAACCTCATCTTCGCCTTCGGATATAATATTCTCGGCATCCCCGTCGCCGCAGGCCTGCTCTATCCGCTGACAGGCCAGCTGCTGTCTCCCATGATCGCGGCGGGGGCGATGGCGCTTTCCTCGGTGTCGGTGATCGTCAATTCTCTGCGACTCGGCGGCGGCTCGCCTGCTTCTTCGATCACCTCTCCCCGCCCACCCATCCCGAAAGCTCACTCCAAGAGCTCGGCGTGTCACTGATTGCAGAGGTGACGGGCGGTCCGCGACGAATGCGGTCTCGGTCTACAAGTTGCCGGGCAGATGGAATGCGATAGCGGCGCCAAGCCGACGCCCGCCAGAAAAGCAATCAGCCCGCCCTGCGCGGGCGAGCTGACTGCGGCATAATTCCAACACAACACACCGGCGCCGGATGCGGAGACCAGGTAGCTGCCAACAAGGTCTGATCCTTGTTGGCAGCTTCCCGTAGCTTAGAAGCGATAGCCTGCGCCTAGCGTCACGATCATCGGGTTAACGTCCACATCTGCGTCGATGCGGGTGGCGCCCGCCATGATGGTCACATCGGAATTGATCCAGACCTTGCGAACGTCTGCGTTCAGCGACCAGTGATCGTCGAGCTTGTAATCCACGCCGGCCTGCAGCGCGCCGCCAAACGACGGATCGTAGTCAATGCTCGTGACCGCGCCGCCAGCAGGAACCTTGTCGTCAAAGAAGAGCGTGTAGTTGATGCCGGCGCCGATATAGGGCTGCAGCTTCTGTTCGGTGTTGAAGTGGTATTTGAGCGTGAGCGTCGGCGGGAAGTGCGAGATCTTGCCGAGATTTACATCACCCAGCGCAGTACCCTTCGCGATCACATCGTGACGCGCCATGCAACACAGCAGTTCGGCCGAGATGTTGTCGGTGAAGAACCATTCCAGTTGCAGGGTCGGCACATACTCGTCGGAAATATCGACATCGCCGCCGATAAGGGACACCGAAGCGCTTTCATCCGGCAGGACTGCGGAGACGCCGACCTTGACCTGGAGATTGTGCGGCAATTGCGCGGACGCTGCGCCAACGCCCAGAACGGAGAGGCCTGCCGCGGCCACGATGCAACTGATTACGGATCTCATTGGCTAATTCCCTGTTTCAATAAACAGGAGCATCAGCCCGCAAGCCGGTCGGCCGCTTGACCTGCCTCAAGCGCAGCTCACCACAGCCTGACCAAAAGGCCGCAGATACCCAAAACACACACAATCCGCAGCCACAAAAGCCGGAGGCCACAGCCCGGGCATTTGGCGCGTCCGGCGCCCCAAATGGTTCCAGCATGTACAAGGTTTTGGCGCCGGGAGCCCGATCAGCCGATGTCGGGTCTTTGCAGACGCAATCAAATGGTGACACCGCCGGAACTCGGCTAACTCGAAAGAAGAGCGCGAGGCGGGCTTTGCCCAATCCGGTATCCCGGACTGCAGACAGACAGGCGAACAGATGAAGATTGTAAGGCGGGCGTTTGCAGGTCTGTTCCTGGCAGCCGCGATTACCTCGCTCACCAGCTGCGCGACGATCGCGTCGGCGCCCTCACGGCAGTATGCCCAGCCAGCCCCCGTCAAAAACGAGATCCTGTGGGACGACTATGGCGTGCCTCACGTCTTTGGAAAGGACGCGGCCGCTGTCTTCTATGGCTTCGGTTATGCGCAGGCGCAAAGCCACGCCAATGAAATCCTGCGCCTTTACGGAGAGTCCCGCGGCAAGGGCGCAGAGTACTGGGGCGAGAAGTACGAAGACACCGCCGTCTACCTGATCAAGAACGACGTGCCCGCCCGCGCCAAGGTCTGGTACGATACGCAAAAGCCCAAGTTCAAAGCCAACCTAGATGCCTTTGCCAAAGGCATGAACGACTACGCAGCAGCCCACCCCGACCAGATTTCGGCGGAGGTTGCCGGTGTCCTGCCCGTTTCAGGCCTTGATGTTGTCGCCCACGCCCACCGCCTGATGAACTTCGTCTACGTTGCACCGCCGGGACGCGGCGGCGGCGAAGGCGAACCATCCGACGAAGACCTCGGCATCAAGGATGTTGTCGATGGAGAAGACGGCTCCAACACATGGGCTGTCGGCCCAACCAAGACGGCCAATGGCACAACCATGCTGCTGCAGAACCCGCACCTGTCCTGGGACACGGGATATTTCATCTATTACGAAGCGCACCTCGTTGGTCCTGACTTCGAGACCTACGGAGCAACGCAGATCGGCCTGCCGATCATCCGCTTTGCCTTCAACCAGCAGATGGGCATCTCGAACACCGTCAACGGCATGGTTGGATCAACCAACTACAAGCTGACATTGAAAGACGACGGCTATGTGTTTGATGGCAAGGTGCTGCCCTTTTCCACCCGTAAGGCGAGCTACAAAGTTCGCAATGCGGACGGAACGTTCACCGAGAAGACCATCGAAGTTAAGTCGACCGTGCATGGCCCGGTCTTCGACCGCAAAGACGGAACATCTACTGCCCTGCGCGTCGCCGGGCTCGATCGCCCCGGTATGCTGCACCAGTATTTCGATATGGTGACCGCGAAATCCTATGAAGACTTCACCAGCGCCATGAAGCGCCTGCAGGTGCCGACGTTCAACATCAGCTACGCCGATCGGGACGGTCACATCGAGTACGTCTTCAACGGCCTCGCGCCCAAGCGGAAATCGGGCGACCTCACCTTCTGGCAAGGCCTCGTACCCGGCGATAGCTCAGAGTTCCTGTGGACCGAAACGCACGCCTACGAAGACCTTCCGCGCGTCACTGATCCCGAAGCTGGCTTCGTCCAGAACACGAATGACGCGCCATGGTTCCCGTCATGGCCGACGCCAATCAAGGCATCGGACTATCCGCCCTATCTCGCGCCCGTGAACGCGCCGGAATCCATGCGTGCACAGAACGCCCTGAAGATGATCGCCGAAAATGAGAAGATCGACTTCGACAAGTTCAGATCCCTCAAACTCTCGACCCGATCGTTGCTGGCGGATCGCACGCTCCCTGATCTCATCAGCGCGGCCAAAGGCGATTCAGATTCTGAAATGCAGGCAGCCGTGAAATTGCTGATGGAGTGGGACCACACCTATTCCAAGGACACGCGCGCTGGTTTGCTGTTTGAAGAATGGGCGCGCCTCTTCGCAGGCTCGCGCTTTGGCGACACGTCGAACTACGCCGTTCCCTTCTCCGCCGACAAGGCGACATCCACACCCTACGGCCTGAAGGACCCGGCTGCAGCGGTCGATATGCTGAAGAAGGCGATCGTTGCGACCAAGACCAAGTATGGCGCCATTGATCGCGTGTTCGGAGACGTGTCGCGCTTCAAGCTCGGCGATGTCGATGTGCCGGGCGATGGTCATGTCGGCGGACTCGGACCGTTCCGCGTCATCACCTGGGGAGCGCTGGATGCCAGCGGTCACCGCTATCCGCAGCACGGCGAAACCTGGGTGGGCATGATCGAGTTTTCGACGCCCATCAAGGCCTACGGGTTGATGAGCTACGGCAACTCACGCCAACCCGGCACGAAACACTACAGCGATCAGTTGAAAATGCTGTCCAATCACGAGTTCCGCGAACTCTGGCTGCAACGACCACAGATCGAAGCCCACACGGCCGAGATCACACCGCTTGTTCCGTAGCCTGTAATGGCGATCACGGGACCAACATCAGGCTCGCTTCCGACGACTGGATGTCGCGATGGCCACCGTGCCCTGTGGCTTGGTATTCGTTCCAGGCTATGGCGAAACCTTTGTCGTGAGCTCTGACGGATGGGATGGACGACTGGGCCGCCGTTTGTGTCAGGCGCTGGATCGGTTGGTCGAGATCCCCCTGTTTAAACATCCGGAGGTAGAGTTCTTGCTGCCCTTCGGCGACGTCGCACCAAACGAGCGCCAGGCGGTCTTCGTTCCAGGCGAGATAGGCGCCGATAGACGGCGTGGGTGTGTGTGTGATGCGGGTGGCGGGAATTGATTTGCCCGCCAACAGGTCCGCCAGCGGCATGATGATGAGGTAAACTTCTTTGTTATCGTCTTTAGCATCGAACCATGTCAGCGCGGCGAGACCGGACCGGTTTATGGCGATGTCTGGATAAACTGACGCGAAGCCGTCGTCTGCGCTGATGGCGATATCGCGGACGCCGTCGTCAGTGATTGCCAGCAGGCGCAGTTCGTTCTCCTGCGTGTCGAGCCGAGCATCGTAGGTCACATAAAAGGTTCCGGCGGCATCGACCGTGGCGTTTAGATTCCAGGTGTTCGCGCTGGCGGAACCCGCGCAATAAGGCTGGGTTTTGGACTTTCCAGCCAAGTCGAAGCGAGACATCCAGACGGATGGTATCTCGCCTTTTGAGGCTTCGACCCACGCGACCATGATTGTGTTGCCGAATACGCGGACGACAGGGTTGCGGGCATAGCCTTCGCTGGCGCTGAGCTGCCGCCGCCAGATTGACTGGCCGTTGCGATCCACACGCGAGAGCCAAGCGGTGAGCTTGCCGGTGGCTGCGTCCTTTTCATACCAGGCGACAAGCGCGTCGCCGTCGATGAGCTGGAGGTCGGGCTCATAGGCGTAGCGTGCGCCGTTGGTGATCTGGTGCGGGCTACCGCGTGGACGGCCCGCGTTGTCGAGCGACTGGATGTAGATGGAATCGCGGCCCGTCGCGCCGCCGTGCCAGGCGACCATCATGTCTGTGCCCGACGTTGCAAGCGACAGCTCGAAAGCCTTCATGCCGGGCGGACTGATGGGGCGCACGGTGGCGCAGGCGGAGACGAGCAGACAAAACGCAAGAGCCAGCGCCCGCATCATGTCAGGCGCGCCGGACCACGTCGCGCCAGCGCCAGCCGAGGATCAGGGCGATCGCGGCGATCGCGGGCCATGCGAGTTCCCAGCCGGAGAGTTGCACCGGTTTCAGAGTTGCGCTCGCCTGCTCCAGCTTGGGCGGCGTGGTGCGTGTTTCCTCGGTCATCACCATGCCTTCGAATTGTTCGGGAGCGGCTTCAGCGACGGGCTCTGGGGGCTTTTCGGCGGGGACCTGCTGCGGCTCCGATGTTTGCTGTGATGGCTGCTGGGGTTGTGGTGTTTCAGTATTCGCGGCGCGGGCGGCGGCGACGTCAGCGCGACTGGCGGCCTGCGTTGCTTCTTCGCGTGCGTCATTGCGCTGGGCAAAGGCGCGCAGTTCGTCGGCGGCAGTCTCGATCGACTTACCCATCGCCTGCTCCAGCGCAGCACGGGCATTTGCCAGAGCAGGCGCAGGAATGTTCGCTTTTGCCGCTTCGTTCATCACGTATTCGAGCAAGCGGCCATTGCCGCAGCTGACTTCGGTGCAGCTGACACCGTGCTCGTTGATACTGTTGATGTACTCTTCGAGCAGGCGCGTGCGCGTCGCCTGATCGGCATTCCAGTGATCCTTGCGGATCGTCTCGATCATGCGAGCTGTGATGTCCTGGAAGGCGAAGGGCGATTTTTCCTCGAAGAACTGCTTCATGCCGAGATTCTGCTTATCCTCGACATAGGTTTCGAAGGTCTGCTGCCACATCGCGTCGTCGATCGCACTATCGACGGTGGCGTCCCAGCCCCACATGTATTCGACGAACTCGCGCATGGCGCCGGCGCCGGCATAACCTTCCTTCTGCATGCCGCGTATCCAGGTGGGGTTCACATAGCGGGTGCGGAATTCCTGGCCGATGAACTTGTCAACGCTGGTCATCTCCGGTTTGCCGGGATCACGCGTGTTGGTGATGAGGGTTTCGGGATCATTGCCGCTGATCGAGCGGATGGCTGTCGCGAGGCCGCCCATGTACATGAACATATCGTCGTTATCGAGCGCACCGTAGAGGGTGGTGGAGCTGGAGTGCACAACCGTGTCGACGTCGGAGAGCGACAGGCGGAAGGCGTCTTCCATCGACTCGCCCCAGAAGCCGTTGCCGTAGCCGTGACCCATCTTGCGGATGTATTCGTTGGCCATGCCGGCTTCGCTGTCCCACGTACCGCTGGCGGCGGCGATGCCTGACGTGTTGAGGTTGAAGCTGCCCGGCGGCTCATCGAAGATACGTACGCCAGCCATGCGATCGGCGTCGTCTTCCTTGTAGCCCTTGGCGATCAGCGCGCGCTTCGTCGCCAGATAATGCTTGCGAACAAGGTTGTCGGCTTCATCAATCCCCTTCACGCGCTGTACGGCCTTGTCCATCAGCACGGTTACGTTGTTGAACATGCCTTCGGCAGCAGAGGCGATGACGATGTCGACGCGCGGGCGACCGAGCTGGGCGCGGGGGATGACCTCGACATCAACGACCTTGCCGCGCTCGTTCCACACGGGCTTCGTGCCGAGCAGGTAGAAAATCTGCGATTCCATCACGCCTTCGTGGCGCATGGTTTCGTCACCCCAGATCACGAATGACACCTTTTCGGGGTATTTGCCGTTCTTCTTCAGTGCATCCTGCAGCATCTGTTCAGCGAGCTTGGCGCCCATGTCCCAGGCTGCGGGCTTGGGCACCTTGTCGGGGTCGATACCGTAGAAATTGGCGCCGGTGGCGTAGGCGTCCGGATTGCGGATCGGCTCACCGCCCATGCCGGCGGGTACGAAGCGGCCGCCAAGTACTTTGACGAGGCTATCAAGCTCGCGCTCACCTGATGCGAGGATGCGCTGCTCCATGTCGGACGCCATCACGTTACGCGCGTCGGGCAAGGCCGAACGGTCCACAGCGACAATGGCTTTGACCGTGCTATCGACTGCATCGGGCTCCGGCGTGCGACCGAAAGCGTGGAGACCGTAGGGGATGGTCTGCGCTTTCAGATCAATCAGATAGTTCTCGATGCGGTGGAGATCTTCGTCGCTCCATTCCGCATCGGGCGCGAGGCCGAGATCCTTGGCGATGCCGAGCGTGACTGACTGATCGCGCACTTCCTTGCCGAAGGCTGCGGCCAGTTCGGGGTTCTTTGTCTCGTTCTGCGAGTGGTTATTCATCGACTCGCTGAGACGAGCGAGATCTTCGGTCAGGCCACTTTCCTTGAAAGGTGGAACCATGTGGTCGATCAGGGTGGCCATGCCGCGGCGGCGCGCGACGAGGCCTTCGCCAACGACGTCGACGTTGTAGATGTAGGCGTCTGGCAGATCGGCGATCAGCGCATCCGGCGCGTCTTCCTCGCTAAGGCCTGCATCCTTGCCATCGAGCCATTCGAGAGTTCCGTGCGTGCCGATGTGAACGACAGCGTCCGCCTTGTAGCCGTTGCGCAACCAGGCGTAGGCGGCGACGTACTGGTGATGAGGCGCCAGATCTTTGGCGTGGAACAGCTTGTCGGCGTCTTCGCCCCAGGCGCGTGATGGCTGTGGCGTCAGCAGGATGTTGCCATAGCGGACGCCGGGAATGACAAAGCTTGCCTGCCCGCCTTCGCGCACCACCATGAGATTGCTGTCTTCGGGCCGCCCCCAATCCTTGAGGATCTTGTCGCGCAAGGAAGGCGGGTAGGCGTCGAGCCATTTTTGATAGTCGGGAACGGAGACGCGTTCCGCGCCGCCCGTCGCGATCATCTCCTGCAACTCTCCGGGCGCTGCGCCCATGACATTGCGCGCCTTGGTGCTGATGTCGGCAAGGATGCTGTCCGCATCGAGCGGTGCTGAGCCGACGTCATAGCCTTCGGCCTTCAGGCGCTGGAGGATGTTGGAGAGGGACTCCGCGACGTTGAGATAGCTGGCGCCGATGTTCGCTTTGCCGGGCGGGTAGTTGTAATAGATTAGTGCGATCTTCTTCTCTGCGTTGGGCTTGCGGCGTAGTTCGGCATAGCGAAGCGCGCGCGCAACAGCTGTATCCACGCGCGAGACAACCGGGCTGGTGATGACGGAGGTGAGACCGGTTGTCTTGTCGAACACCTTCTCCTTCGTGCCGACGACGATGGGTGCGATTGTGCCGGCGAGTTCGGGAACCGCTAGATTGAAGGTGCCTTCGAACAACGACAGGCCGGTAGGCGACTCGCGCCAGTCTTTCTCACTGCGGCCATAAAGGCTGATCAAATTGATCGTCGGAATGTCGATCTTTTCCATCAGCTTCGACGCTTGCGCGTCGGTAAACTGGAAATTGGCGCCCAGCGCCACGTCTGCGCGGGGCTTGCCGTCCTTGTCCTTCAACAAGAGATCAAACGAAACGGCGCCCGGATAGCCGAACACGGGTATTGCGTCTGCGCCCTGCCGCTCGATCGAGGTAATGAGCGCATTCAGGAGAGCAGTATCGCCGCTGTAGTAAGTCGCCTTGAAAAAGCTGACGGCCACTTGCGCTGCGCCCGGATGCTTCTTGCCGTTGGCTGTGCGCCATACGTCGAACTCGTCCCATGTTGCGAAGACGCGGCCTGTCTTGCCGTCCGGGTAGTAGTAGCCAAAGTCCAGCGAGGTCTGCGGTGGCGGGAGGGACAGGCCGCGGATGCCGGCGCGCGTCAGCGCCAGCTTCATCAGCGCCAACTGGTTCTGCGGGCCAGAGTGCTGCCAATAAGCACGCGCCTGGCCATCGAACTCGACGCCCTGCCCCTTGTAGACATCCTGACCGATCAGGCTTTCGCCAACACCGAGGACGTTGCCGCCGTTCAGAACATCTTTCAGCAGATCGGTTTTCTGCTCGGTGTTGAAGCGGGCAAGCATCTGCTCGTTCATCGTGTCGAAAACGAGGACGTCGCTTTTTTCGATCTCCGCGGCCTTCACATCGTCGAAAGTCGACTCCGCCAGCAGATTGAGCTCGACCAGCCCGCGCAGCTCGGGCCGCTCGTTCAACAGCTGCTCGAAAGCTGCGAGCGTGCCGGGGATATTTCCGTCAGAGAAAAGGTAAGAGAGCCGCACACGCTCCTGCGCATGCGCGATGACAGGCGCCAGAAGCGCCAGCAGGAGGAGGCTAAGGAACCGGAGCGGTCGGAACATTGGTCTGCGCTTCGCCGCCATCGCCTGTTTCCGGCACGTATATGACCTGCCCATTGGCAAGCCTGTACGCCGTTCCCAAGCGCGTTCCGTCACCCTTCCCCGTTTCACCGCTGAGCTTGTAGGCGGTGATAGTCTCGCCCTTCTTGACGATGATCTCCTGCTGTCCGTTCGCGTCGGTTTTGACCATGGTGACATCGCTCTCGGCGTTCATCAGGTCGCCCATATTGTAGACCGAGAACATCGTGATCATCAGGCCAACGATGAACACGATCGACACGTCAAACAGGTTTGCGACGCCCGCAAGCGGATCTTCCTCAGCCGGCTCGTCCGGAGTTGCGAGTTTCAGGAAACGTCCCATCAACGCGCCTCCATTTCGGCAGCGACGACTTCAGCAAGATACCGTTGCTCGCGGATGGCCGAGTTGTTCCAGCCTTGCCGAACAGCAACCAGAGCATAGGCGATGGTGCCGGTCGCGAGGCCGACGATGGTGGTCGTGAAGGCGACAACCATCTGCCCGGCCATCGCCTGCAGGTTGCCGCTCGCCATCGCGGCCAGTGACGAGCCCATCGGAATAAGTGTACCGATAAGACCGAGGCTTGGGCCCAGCTTTACCAGAGCGCGAGGGCCATCGAGATTATGGCGTAGCTTCTCTTCGTGCTCGGCCACAATGTTCTCAAGCCCGCCGTGGCGGAGAGTGCTTGTCTGGTTCTGGATCTGGATCATTCCAAGCATGCGCTTCAGCCCGGTCGGCAACTTGGCTTTGCGCCCGTCATCGGCAGAAAGGACCTGCCCTTGCTGCAGCCACGCCTTTAGATTGAAGCCCGCATGTTCGCGCCTGCGCCGCACAGCTTCCATCAGCGAATAACCGACATAGTAGAGCGTCGCCGCCACGCACGCCCACAGCAGCACCATCACCGGCAGGCGAAGCACCTGGCCCAGAGCGAACAGGCCATTCTCAAGACCGTCGAGCAAACTCATCTGCGAACCCAGTACCCCCGCAACCCACCCACTAGCAACGCCGCCAATGGCGCAAGCCAGGCCCAGAGCGGGAAATCAATCGTCGATGTGGCTGCAGTCTGATTTAGCGCCTGAGCCGAGCCCCAACCTGCCAGCACACCGGGAGAAGCTGCAAGAACAGGCGCCACCCACGCGATCACAAGCAACACGCTGTCGCGTACGGCGACACTCACGAAGCGTCTGTTCCCCGCAAGCAATGCAGCTCCAGCCGCTACCGCAAGGCAGAGTGCAGATGCGATCCAGATCGACAGACCGCTTTCGGCATAGAGAGCAGCACCCAGCGCCGCCGTTACACCCGAAAGCACCAGACCTTCTTCAATCGAACCGCCGCGTACAAGCCGCCATCCAGCCATCGCGGCGAACGCTATGCCCACCCACTCCACCTGTGTCGACACCAACCGAGTTAACAGGATCACGATGGTAAACGCGCCGGCAAGCCAGATCAGGCTCTGAACGCGCACGATCGGCCGCGCTGCGTGAGCAGCGGCGCCAAGCAGCGCAAGGAACAGCATGATCGAAACGAGAAGCGGCATGGACCCGGTTTGCGTAACTCTATTTCCAATTCATAGCGGCCCTGATGAAAGCAGCGAAGCCTTTCGCAGCACATCAAGCTGAAGTTACCGGCTCACCCAAAACAACCCGCTGCGGGCGTTTCTCGCACCCGCAGCGGCAGTTGGCCATGGCTTTCCCTACAGGAGGAGTACGGCAGTTCGAGCCATGGGGTCGTAAGTCTTTACTTCGATGCAGCATCCTTGAAGCGAAGGCCGAAGAAGAGGCCCTGCGGCTGGCCGAGATAGCCAATGACCTCCTCGTACTTCTCGTCAGTGGCGTTCTCGATGCGGCTGTAGATCTCGAGATTGTCGTTGACCTGATACGATGCGCCGAAGCGGATCAGCGTGTAGGCGTCCTGCTGAGTACGCAGGAAGGTGCCGTAGTCCGTGTCGATCTGCTTGCCATTGTAGGTCACGCCCAGATTGAGCTGGAGATCGCCGATGCGCCAGTTCGCGTCCACCGCGCCCTGGTTTTTCGGACGGCGCACTTCGATGCCAGCCGGTTCGGTTGCGTCGAGCTTGGTGTAGGAGGCGATGATGTCGATGTCGTTGGTCGGGTAGATCCGACCCGTGACCTCGAAGCCCTTGCGGTCGCTCTCCGCCGTGCTGTTGCGATAGCTGTTCTTGAGGAGGGCCGTATTGTAGAAATACGAAATCTCGTCCTCCAGCGTTGCCTTGAAGTAGGTCGCATCGAGCACGACGCGGCCATCGAGGAAGGTCTGCTCGACGCCCGCGTCCCAGCCTACGCCCTTCTCTGGCTTGAGGTCGGGGTTGCCGGCATAGGATGCGCCCGAGCCGAACTGCTCGAAGAAGGATGGGTTGGTGATGCCTGTGCCATAGCTGGCGTGCAGGCGTGTGCCGACATTGGGGATCACCCAGGATGCGGCAACGCTGTAAGTGTCGGCATCTTCGAACGGCACAGGGCTGGACGGGCCGGTTGAAGCGTTGTCGTTCTCGTCGTGACGGATCGTTGCCGCGAGATAGAGCTGGTCAGCGATCTCGGCGCGGTACTGTGCGCCATAGCCGAGCAGGCTGCGCGACTGTTCGCCAGCCGCTGTGTTATAAGGATTGCTGGCTTTCTGCTCGTTCGATTCAACAAAGCCGGAGAGATAGCTGACGAAGCCAGGGCCGCCGAACTCGTAGGTTGATTGCAGCGCAAATTTCTGGCGCGAAGCATTCGTGCCGTACGGGCTGACGCCAAGTATTGCCACTGCGGCGGCTGTCGGTGCGGGCGGGCCAGATACGAACGGGAAGTTCGTACCGCCACCACGGCGCTCTTCGTCCACGTAAGAACCCGACAAGATCGTATTCCACGCACCATCCAACAGGCTCAGGGTAGCGGATGCGCCAACCAGCCACTGCTTGGCGTCCGTGAAGCTGGCGTCGTCATAGGTCATGCCGCCGATCGGGAAGTTATAAGCCTGGCCGTCGAGATCGGACTGTTTGCTGACAAAGCGCGATATGCCGTCGACGCGCAGGATCGAGCTGATCTCCTTGCCGCTACGCACATAAAGCGTGCCGAGTTGGTTGCCTTCCTTGTCACCCGCAGAGCCGCCAACACCCACGAACGGATAGATCATAGCCCCGCCATTGGGCGAGATATCCCAACCATCCGAGCGCAGGGTCTGGAAGCCTCCCGACAGGTAGTCCGTGCCGTTACCAACGCCACCATTGGCGGTGAGCTGCAGCGTCTGGAACGAGCCAACCTCGGCGCCGAGATTCACGTAGTGGCCGTTGACCTTGCGGTTGGTGATCAGGTTGACCACGCCGGCCAGCGCGTTCGAACCATAGAGACCCGACTGCGGACCACGCAGAATCTCGATTCGGGAGATGTCGCCCGACAGAAGCGTCGCGAAATCCGTTTCGCCCTGATCGGGGCTGGAGACGTCGATGCCATCGAGCAGAACCAGCGTGTGGTTACCTTCAGCGCCACGGATGCGGACCTGGGTCAGACCCCCGGCCGGACCGGAACGGTTGACGGCGACACCCGGCACCTGACGCAGCACGTCCGGCACGTAAACATAGCCGCCGTCTTCGATCTGCTCTTCCGTCACGACCGTTAGAGAGCTGCCGACCTTTTCGTATTCGGTGGCAGTTGCCGTTCCCGTCACCACGACGACGTCGCGCTGGTTCTGGACGGTCTGGGCAAATGCCGGGCCGGCGACCGCGCCGCTGAGCGCCAGGACGAGCGCCCCGGCCGATACATGCGACAGCCCCCTCGCCGTCTTGAAGCGCAGCCGGTCAGCCGCCCCGTTATTGGTGTGCACGTTCATAAATCCGCTCCCCGCGTCAATTTCTGCGGACAACGTGCCGATTTACGATGGGCGCGGCAGGTGAATTACCGCAACAGCTGACGTTTCAGCGCGTTACACGCGATGTTACGCAGGCAACCGCCACACGTTACCACCGCCCTTCCCGGAGCTGGCCTGTGTCAGTCTGGCCGCGAAGCGCGATACACCGCTTCCGAATCTACCTGGGTCGCTGGCCTGTACCGCCGATCCATGTCGCAAGCAGACATGCCCGACCAAATTCATCGGCGCGCTGGCGCGGACATCCTTCCCAATGGAAGCCCGGTCAATCAGAAAAACCCAGCGGGCGTCGATCACGCGACATTTGCAGGACGTGCTGCTTTCGCCCTTCCCGGTGCAGATTGGCGTTGCGGTTGAACACGTTCCCGCTTTGGACGTCTGTTGCTACGCGTCGGGGCCAAGGCCGTTCAGGGCGATCAGGAAACAATCCGCGATAACGCTGCTTAATCGCCCGGTCGCAACCAGCCCGACCAGGCGCATAGAGGCCGACCGGCTTTAAGTTTCCCTACATTTACACCCAGGGCGTGTTTGGCGCGCCAACCGGCGGTTTTGTCGGATTGCGGAGGCCGGCGTCCTGTCTGGCAGCCGGAGGCCGGTCAGCGACAATAGCTACATGCGTCGTCGCGGTTGCAGCCAGTTGGCGGCGGTTGCAGACGCGGCAATGATTGAATCTGCGTCGAGCTGGTGTTTGGCATAGAGATCGGAAAGGTCGCCTGACTCGCCGAAGCGCGTGACGCCTAGCGGATGCACGGGATTGCGCTGCACGCTTCCAAGCCAGCTCAAGGTCAGGGGATGGCCATCCACCACTGTGACGATGCCAGCATCGGGGGCGAGATCGGCCAGCAGACGTTCGACGTGTGAGAGGCGCGGCTCTCCGTTCGCGCTGGCACGGCGAGCGTCTTGCCAATCGGCATAGAGACGGTCGGGCGACGTGATCGCCAGCACGCCAAGGCCGCGATAGCGACCGGCCAGCTGGGCAAGGGCGGTCATCACCTCGGGCGCAACGGCGCCAGTATAGGCGATCGCGAGTGGCGTTGATCCTTCGGGGCGGCGCAGCCAGTAGGCGCCGGCGATGACTTCTTCCGCCTGCGCTTCGCTAAGCTTGCGCGGCAATTGTTCGATGACGCGCGTGGACAGGCGGAGATAGACCGAGCCACCGTCGTCGGCCTGCATATGGCTGAAGCCCCAGCGCATGATCGCCGAGAGTTCATCGACATAGGCGGGTTCGAAATAGGCGAGGCCCGGCTGGCCCATACCGATCAGAGGTGAGGAGATCGACTGGTGGGCGCCACCTTCAGGCGCCAGCGTAATGCCGGACGGAGTTGCGACGAGCATGAACCGCGCGCCCTGATAACAAGCATAGTTGAGGGAATCGAGGCCACGCGCGATGAAGGGATCGTACAGGGTTCCGACAGGAAGCAACCTTTCGCCCCAGATATCGCCGGCCAGGCCGAGCGCGCCGAGCGTTAGAAAGAGATTGCTTTCGGCAATGCCCAACTCGATATGCTGACCCGCTGTGTCGCCGGACCATTTCTGCATGGACGGGATTTTTGCGTCCCGGAACGTGTCACGCATGGCGCGCCGCCGGAACAGGCCGCGCAGGTTCACGAACCCGCCGAGATTGGTGGAGACGGTGACATCGGGTGACGTCGTAACGATGCGGCGCGCAAGATCCTCGTGCGATTTTGCAAGATCGACCAGGATGCGCCCGAACCCGGCCTGGGTAGACATCTCCTCGCTGGCGGGCATCGGAAACGTGGCTGCGTCTGGCACATCGATGTGCGCGGGAGTCTCGGCGCGCGGGCGGTGCGCAAAGGGGGACGCGTCGATGAGGTTGCGCGCGGCTTCGGACTCCTTCGTCGATAGACCGGCGAACGGGTCCCATTCAGCGCCCGCGGCTATGCCCAGTGAAGCGCGGAGCGCCTCTATCTGAGCCGATGTCATCAGGCCGGCGTGATTGTCCTTGTGGCCCTGAAAGGGCAGCCCGTATCCCTTGATCGTGTAGGCCGTGAACAGTGTGGGGCAATCGTCCGCCCCGGCTTCGGCGAATGCATCCAGAAGCGTTTCGACACAGTGCCCGCCAAGGCCCGTCATCAGGGCGTGGAGGTCATCGTCACTTTCACGGGCGATCAGCGCCCTGCCCGCAGCGCCAAGATCCACTTCAAGTCGCTTTCGCCAGGCGTCGCCCCCCTGATAGGTGAGTGCTGCGTAGTCCGCGTTCGAGCAGCTATCGATCCAGTCGCGTAGCTCCTCGCCGCCGGGTTCGGCGAACGCCTGTTGCTGCTTCTTGCCGTACTTGAGTGTGAGGACGCGCCAGCCGGCTGTCTGGAAAATATCTTCGAAGCGGTCGAACATGCGGTCGGCCGTGGTCGCATCAAGGCTCTGGCGGTTGTAGTCGACGATCCACCACGTGTTACGGATATCGTGTTTGTAGGCCTCGATCAGCGCCTCATAGATATTGCCTTCATCGAGTTCGGCATCGCCAAGCAAGGCGATCATTCTGCCTTCTCGCGCCGGATCGAGCCAACCATGCGCCTTGAGGTAGTCCTGCGTCAGCGATGCGAACGCCGTGATGGCGACACCCAGACCGACCGACCCCGTCGAAAAGTCGACGTCGATCCTGTCCTTGGTGCGCGATGGATAGGACTGGGCGCCACCAAGCGACCTGAAACGTTCGAGCTGGTCACGCGACTGCCGCCCGCACAGATATTCGATCGCGTGCAGCACGGGGCTGGCATGTGGCTTCACAGCGACACGGTCATTGCTGCGCAACGCGCCGAAGTACAGCGTCGACATGATCGTACTCATCGATGCGCAGGACGCCTGATGGCCGCCGACTTTCAGTCCATCACGGTTGGGACGAATGTTATTGGCGTGATGGATCATCCAGCTGGACAGCCAGCGAAGGCGAGCATCAAGCGCCTCGAAAGTGGCAACGGGCCGGTTGACCCTGTCGGGTTCACGACCTGATGCGGAACGCAGAGGAGAAACGGTCATGATCGATCCTGTGCAGGGCAGATTTTGCTCCGCCGAGCGAGTCATGCGCAATCAGAGTATAATGATCGCGCCGTTGCAATAAATTCCTGCCGCAATAGCGGCGTGAGCTTGGGGGCACTCGCCTCCGTGGCGTCATGTTGCGAAGAGCTGACCGCGATCGTGGAATGCCTTGATCTCGAGGGCGTTGCCGGACGGATCGAGGAAGAAGAATGTCGCCTGCTCGCCGGGCTTTCCCTTGAAGCGGATCTGCGGTTCCAGCGCGAAGGCGACATTTGCCGCGCGAAGCCTTTCCACGAGCGCCTCCCAGCGCTCCATGGTCAGCACGACGCCGAAATGCGGCACGGGCACGCCGTGGCCATCGACAGCGCCTCTTCCGGCCTGGCGAGCATCGGGCGACAGATGGACGACCAGCTGATGCCCGAAGAAGTCAAAATCGATCCACCCGGGCGTGCTGCGCCCTTCGGGGCAGCCAAGCACGTCGCCGTAGAAAGCTCGCGCAGCGCCAAGGTCCGTCACGGGAATGGCGAGATGAAAGGGATCAAGCGACATTTCATGCTGCCCAGCGGCAAACCATGCGCTGCCGATTTTTTCCATTAAGGAAATTTTTTCTTGATTTGCAACTCTGGTTGCGGCAACTGGCGAGAAGAAAATGCCCGACTGGAAATCGCTTGCGGATACCCATTCGCCGCGATGGATTTTCCCGTATGTAAACGTGCGCTATTGCAGAAAACTGCGGTGTCGCCCCGCCCGGTAAGATCAGGAACCCAGCATGTCGATGCCCGCCAAGGATGAGATCGGCCAGCAAATCCGCCGCCGCCGACGCGCCAAGCGCATGAGCCTGCAGAACATGTGCGATGCGACCGGCCTGTCCGTGTCGACGCTCTCCAAGATCGAGAACAACATTATCGAACTCAGCTACACGCGGATGATCGCGATCAGCGAAGCGCTCGGCACCAATCTCACAGAGCTTACCAACGGCGATGTCGGCAACCAGCCACCTGTGGTGACGACACGCCGCAGCATCAACCGGAGCGGCGAAGGTTCGGTCGCGGAAGACGCGAACTACGTTTCCAAGTATCTCAACACCGACATCTCGAAGAAGCAGATGATCCCCGCGATCGTCACCGTAAAGCATCGCTCGGTGGAAGAGTTCGGCCCGATGTCGCAGCACACGGGGGAAGAGTTCATTCTCGTGCTCAAGGGCGAAATCGAACTGCACACGGAGTTCTACAGCCCGGTCCGCCTCAAGGAAGGCGACTCGCTCTACATCGACAGTTCGATGCCGCATGCGATGATTACTCTGAGCAAAGGAACCTCTGAGATACTCTCCGTTTGCACGCACGAAATTCAGATCGCGCGACAAGCGGCCAGCGTGGAAGTTGTGGCACAACCAGCAACGCCCGAGCGCACCAAGCGCCCGCGCTCATCCACCAAGCGCTAGGGGCCTTCCGGCATGTCGAGCCGGCGAAAGTTTCCGAGGCCGGGAATCCAGAGGCTGATACCGCGCGCGTCCTGCGAGAAGCACGCCTTCAAATCTACCTTTTGCGCGAAACTGTACATGCCGGCATAGCGATTGCCGATCCGGAACACGCCATCGCCGATCTGCTCCAGATCACAGTCATAGACCCAGCCATCGCGTAGCTGGAATCGCAGACCGTTTCCAGAACGCGCGAGATCCGCGACACCGTTGGTGAGGCTGTAGTACGCGCCTTTGAGCGCTTCCGGTGTGGACACCAGCCGGCTCTCGGCGCACCTGCTGTCGATCCTGGCTTGTGTTGCCTTGCTGTCTTCCTGAACGAGCCGGGAGAACACGCTGGCCCAGTCGCGTGCGGGGCGCCCGGCAAGCAGATCGAGCAGTGCATAGCCGCAGGCTTTCGCCGCAGCGGAATTTGCAAGGTTCGCATAGACGCTGACGCCGAGCCCGCGTTCGGGATCGAGAAGCGTATAGGTGGAGGCGCCAAACTCCGCGCCCTCGTGCAACAGGATTGGACCGTCTGGCGTTTCGCGGCGCTGCCATCCCATGCAGTAATCCAGCCGGGAATGATCGAGTGCCGGAACAGGCGCGCCGGCGATCTGGGACGAGCACAGCTCAGCCACTGCGACCTCGGAGGTCAGCCGACTGCCCTTCCCCATGCCTTTCTGCAGAAACAGCTGCATCCATAGGGCTGCGTCTTCTGCGGAGGAATATACGCACGCCTCACCGATCCGCCCGCCGCATCGGGCCTGGCCAAGAGACGCAACTTGCCCGCTGGGTAGCGTGACGTGCGGCATAGCGTGACTTGAGGATGGAAGATATCGACCTTCGCAGACAAATGTTTGCTTGAGGCCCAGCGGGTCGATGACCGTTCGCTTCAGGAACGCCGGGAAGGTTTCACCGCTTATGCGCGCAATGATCTCTGCGACGAGCGAATAGGCCGGGTTGAGATAAGTGAAGGTTTCGCGGAAGCCGCTGGCCACCTCCATGTAGCGGAGTCGTTCGAAGACAAACCGCAGGTCAAGCTCGGTGTTGCGTCCCCAGTTGACGAGACTCTCGTTCCGGTAGCCGAGCCGCATGCCGAGAAGATCCCGGACCGTGGCGGTGCGTGACAGTGTTTCGTCGTGAAGCTGAAATTCCGGTAAGTGGGTTCGGACAGGCGTGTCCCAAGAGAGGTCACCACGGTCGACAAGGATCGCAGCGGCAACTGCGGTGTATGCCTTGCTGCAGGATGCGATCGTGAAGGTGGTTTCCTGCATCACCGGGCTGTCGCCACCGATCTCGCATATGCCGTGACCCCAGGCAAAACTGTCGTCTGCCGAAACAACAGCCAGAGCCGCGCCGGGAACCTCGAAACGGTCCAATACGAACGCTGCAATTGCGCTGGCTTGTTCGGAAAGGCGGGCAAGCATCATGCCCGCCATACAATGGGCTTGGGCGTAAAGGGCGGGAGGGTGTCAAGCGGCCAGATTGGCCGCTTCAGCCGTTCATAGACGAATGTTGAAAAGTCGATGCTGGTTGCACCCGGCGCTACGGCATAGATGATGCGGCTCGCGATCGGGCTGAAGCGCGCGTGGAAATGCTGCGCCGACTTCACGACGACCAATCGCTTCGCGCCAAGATCAATTCCCATGTCTGTGAAGCATTCGGGGCTGTGCGTCTGCTCGCGCTCTGCAGCAAGCACAATGTCGATGCCGCACGCCGTTCGAACGGCCGCCGCCTTGCCGAGCGTCTGCATGTGGCCAAAGGCCATTTGACGCAGCTTGGGATTGAGCGCCGTCACCGTGGCCTCGGTATCGAAGGGATCGCCGGACTGGATACCCGTCTTGCCGCCGATGCGCAGAGGCAAGGTAGCGCCGACGCCCGCCGCAAAAGCGAACGACACCGCCACAGGATCCCACAGCATTCCCAGCGCCACATTTTCCAGTTTTCGCCGGGATAATTCGTGCAGGAAAAACGTGGAATCGCTCGCTGCGCCGCCGCCCGCATTGTCCGCGGTATCCGCGATGATGGTCAAACCGTTCGCGCCGGCGCCGTATTGATCGAGCGCTGCATCGATCGTCGTCAACGGAACGGCGATCTCTTCCCGCATCGCATAGAACTCAGCCGCAATCTGCGCCGCCAGCTTTTCGGCAAGCGCTTCGTCTTCGTTGGTTACGACGATGACGGTTGCGCCCATGCATGGCGTGTCGGCCCAGGGAAAACCGTGCGCGATGGAGATCCCAAGTACATTGGGCTGGCGTTCCATTTCGGAAATCCTGTCGACCAACCCGCGCAGAGGCTGTCGCGTTGTGTGGTAGATCCCCATTACGGGTACGCTCTGTGACGCGCACACGGGCCGCGCCCTGCCCGCAACCGCAGCCTCGAGAATATCCAGCAGCTGCACAGCGCGCTCGGGGAAATCCGTGTGGGGATACTCCTTGCAGGCCAGCAGCACGGTGGCGGCTTGCAACATGGCCGGCGTCACGTTGCCGTGCAGATCAAACTCCACACCGACCGGAATGTCAGGCCCGACGATCTGCCGTATCGCCGCCAGCAGGTCGCCCTCGCAGTCGTCATATCCCTGAGCAAGCTGTGCGCCATGGAGGAAGAGCGCGACGGCATCGACGGGCATGGCGTTGCGAAGATCGAACAGAATTTCGTCGCGAACAGACTCATAGTCGGCTCGCACCATTGGACCGCTGGGTGTGGCGACTGCGCCAATGCTCTCGACAACATCATGCCCACGTTCAATCGCCTTGGCCGTAATGCCGCATTCGATCGACTTGAAGCGCGGCGGCACGATCTCTCCGCGCGATGGCCGGTGCAGCATGGCGATACGGAAATTCTCAAGGTTCGTCGGGATCGGCGAGAAACTGCTCGATTCATGCGCGAAGCTGGCGGAGAAAAGACGCATCAGATGCTCCAGGTGCGGCCAAAGGCCGAGAATGGCGGCAGGTCGATCGGAAACATGGGTCGCGGAACATTGCGGAGCCCAACGCTCCGGTAATCCATGTTCACGGCGCCCGGTGGACTGGCGTAGATGATCTTCGATGCGAAGGGATGGAATGTTTCATAGAAGTGCTGCTGGCTCTTCACGACAACGATGCGGGCCGTGCGCGGACATGCGCCGAAGGCCTCGAAGCAGGCAGGATCGAAGACCTGCTGCCGGATGGAATTGAGCACGATGCCGATGCCGCCTGCCTGCACCAGCGCGGCCCGTCCCAGCGGCGCGAGTGATCCCTGCGCCATCTGCTTTACGTCGTCGCGGCAAGCGAGAACCGTGACGTTTATGTCGAGCGGCGTGCCGGAGGCGGGTCCGGCTTTCCCGCCTAAACGGAGCGCTAAACGGGCGCCGACGCCTGCGCGGCATGCCAACTCGGCCGCCGCGGGGTCCCACAGCATGCCGACAAGGACGTCGCTCGCGTTTACTTCAATCAGAGCGCGCAAGAGAAATGTGGAATCGCCTGCTGCTCCGCCGCCGGGATTGTCGGTGATGTCGGCTATGATCACGGGCCGGCCATCATGCGCCAGCGCTTGTGATACGGCCTCATCCACGCTGACATGCGGACCGCGAATCTCCTGCCGCATATGGAAATACCGTTCAGCAATCTGCGCCGCCGTCCGCGCGGCCAGTGCTTCGTCATCGTCCGTGTAAACCATGACGGAGGCGCCACATGCCTCAATGTCCGACCACGCGAAGCCGTGCGTAACGCCTACGCTCAGTATGCCGTCCTGGTCTTCGAAGCTCTTTGCCCAGTCCACGAACTCCCGCATGGGCGACGCCGTGGTGTAGTAAGTGCCGAGCATGGGCACGCGCTGGTGTGCGAAGGCCGGCCGGATTTCTCGTCTTGCGTACCGGATGATCAGATCGATCAGCTTCTCAGCGCGGCTATCGAAGTCCGTGTGGGGATATTCGAGGCATGGCATAACGAGATCGGCATTGCGGAGCATCGCAGGCGTGAAATTGCCATGGAGATCGCTGGCGACGCCTATTGGAACACCTGGCCCCGTCAGCGCGCGAACCGCAGCAACAATATCGCCTTCACAGTCATCGACACCCTCAGCCACCTGGGCGCCGTGGAGAAACATCAGGACGCCATCTACCGGCATGGCGCATTGAAGCGAGCGCAGGATATCGTTCTTGATGGCATCGTAGGTCGCGCGATCTACTGGGCGTCCAGGCTGTGCGAAAGCGACAGGACCGACAACGGCTTCATGCCCGCGTTTCCGCACGCCTTTCGCCAAATTGAACGACGCCTCGATCGCCTGCCTGTGCCCTGTCCCTTCGCCGCTGAACGGCAGGTAGAGCCCCTCCTCGCGGAAATTATCGAGCGAGGTTGGGATCGGCGAGAACTTGCTTGTCTCATGGCTCAGCGAGGCACAGAAGAATTTCATGCCGCGTGACCTTCGCGACGCCGCGCCATTCGCTCGAAGACAGAGATCAGCCCAGGCCGTCCCTGCGCATCGAAGGCGTGGAACGATACCCAGATCGACAGACCCAACCCCGGCAGGATCGCTTCCCAAACGCGCGCAGACAGCGACCTAAGCGAGAGCGACATCGGCGCCACCATCGTCCCGCTTGCTGTTACGATCAGCCCACCATCGTCTGATTTGCTGACGGCGTAGTCTGCACCGTGCCGAGAGTAGACGCCCTCATACACGTCCAGCGGGCCGGGCAGTTCTTGTAGGACGCCCTGCCTTCGCGATGGAGCAAGCTCAAGAGCCGCACGCAGCATGGGTTCTATCTCGCGATAGACACCGATGGCGCCGGGACCCGTGGCTGACATCGCCCAGGTCGCCTGTTCACAAATCCGGAGGAAGGTTCCTGTTCCGGCTGTGCCGCCGTCATGGCCGAACAAGCCAGCGCCCAGATTGTCCATCAGCGCGAAGCCGTTGCCCCAACCTTCGTAGCGGTGATTGTGGGGAAGAGTGATCGCTGCGGCCCGCATCAGCGACGTTGATGTGAGCTTACCGCTTGCGTGGCTCGCGCCCCACCTGACGAGATCCGACATGCTCATTGCGAGTAAGGTTCCGGATGCGATACTGGAGCACGGCCCAAAGAGAACCGGCTGACCATCGTGGAACAGAACCGCAGTCTGTTGCCGGATCTTGTCAGCGGGATGGATAGCGAAATGGGTCAGCCCGTGCTGGTTGCGCAGCAGGCTTGCGAGCTGTTCCTCGAACGGTGCGCCGCCTGCGAGCTCCGCGACCCGGCCAAGGACGCCGTAGCCGACATTCGAATAGGAGAAGTGCTGACCGGGGTCGAACAATGCGCCGATGCGATCGACCTTTCCGAAGAAGTTTCGCAGCACATCCGGCCCGAGCCCGGCATCGAATACGATATCGCTGTCCAGCCCGCTTGTATGAGACAGCAGATGCCGGAGTGTGAGGCGCGGATCATCCAAGCCGGAAATTCGTGCAAGTTCGGGTGCGGCTTCTGCAGCACTCCAGTCGACTGACAGTTTTCGTTGCTCTGCCAGATTCCAAATGATCTCGGCAGTCATCGCCTTCGTGACCGATCCGATGTGGAAAAGCGTGTCCGTTGTGGCGGATACGCCTTCAGGCTGGTTTGCCATTCCAGCCGCCACAGCGTGCAACTCATCACCCGTAGTGAGAGCCAGCGAAGCAGCCGTTATCTTTCCGGACGCGCATGCGTTCTCGAGCGTACCGGCAATCTCTGCCCATGCTCGCTTCAAGCTCATCGCGATTCCTCGCGGCGCCGGTGCAACCTGCCGGCGTAAAAGAGCTGAGGCACGCCGTTCGCGTCAGGCTCCATGAAAGCCATGACCACATTGTCGTCATCGCCCAATGTGGTGCGGAACCTGTCGCTTCCGATAGAGTGCAGGGCAAACGACATGGCTGGCTGCGAAAGCTGCTTCTGCTCGACATCCACGACCAGGTGATCTGCTTCCGCGCGTATTCTGACGGCGACGCCAGCGTTGTCGTAGCGCCCCTCATAGAGGTTAAGCGCGCGCGGCGCCGGTGCATGCGCTTGCGGCTTTGCACGCGGAACATCACCACACACTTCGCGGAAGATCGGATAGGCTATGCGCTCCCACGCCAGTCCGCCCCGCCCGCCGTTGCAGCACATCGCCACCGCAAGGCCGTGTTTGGGCGACATCCAGAGACTGGCCGACTGACCGATCGTTCCTCCGTCGTGACCGACGAAGTCGCCGTCGGCGGACGGAATGATCTTCCAGCCCAACCCCCACGACGTGCCGTCCGGCAAGCCAATCGCCGGCTTGCGCATCTCGGCGGCAGCCTCGGGCGACACCAGCGATCCACCATCGATATGCGCGCGGGCAAACGCGATCAGATCTTCGACACTGCAATGTAACGTGAACCCAGCCGGCCCAAGCGAACGGGGCAGCCGAATTGGCGGCGCGAGCACTTGCCGGCCGTCTTCACCACGCACGTGCCCCGTGGCCGTGCGATGGAATACAGCGGCCTCGGCGAACGTTGTCGCCCTTCCCGCGCCAATGCATTTTAATATCTGGTCGCGCAATGCATCATCGTACGACGCACCGCGCAAAATCTCGACCACACGGCCCAGCATCGCATAGCCAGCGTTCGAGTAATTGTAGGCCTGCCCCGGTTCGCACATGAACTCGAGTTGACCGCACACCACGGCGTATTTCGCCAGCGCATCCGCATCGCGACCCGTATCGGCGAAGAGGTCGCCATCGAGCCCGGTGGTGTGCGCCATCAGTTGGCGAGCCGTGAAGACGCCCGAGAAAGGTCCGCGTCCCACATCGGCGCCGATCACGGGCGAGACAGGCGCGTCCAGATCCAGACGCCCCTCCTCGGCAAGTTGCATGACCAGCGTGGCCGTGAACGCCTTGGTGATCGACCCGACCTGAAAGAGGCTGCTCGCCCTCGCTTCAACCCGCGTGTCCACGTTGAGCACACCTGCGGCCGCAGCGATCTGATGTCCTCCGTAAAGGACGGCAACCGTCAGACCCGGCACGCCCGCCTCATTTCGGGCCTCCGCGACGCGCTCTTCCAGATCAGCCGGGCTGACGAGCATCTACGGAGCCGCCGTCGCAGCGGCAGCTTGCCGGTCGCGCGCTTCCAGCCTGCGCATGATCAGACGATGCCGCCGCCTGTCGATCGGGAAGCGCACGATGAGGACGCAGGCCAGGAGGGTCAGAACTGTGGGAACGATTACAAACGGCGTCATCAGGGCAAGGTAGTCGCCCGTGCCTCCGCGTGCGCGCGGGATATAGCCGAGCGCGTCGCTCAGATAGAGCGCTATCGCTGCGCCGATCGCCGTGGTCCCCTTTGATAGCAGGGTCAGCAGAGCAAAGTAATTTCCGGTCGCGTTCGCCTTTTCCTTCCATTTCTCATAGTCGGCCACATCAGCGAGAATGGCGGAAGGCAGCGCGATCCCGGCGCCCTGCAAGGCGCCCATGGTCGTCAGGATCACGCCGAGCGCTATCAGCGAGTCCCGGCCCGGAGGCAGGGCAAGGATGAACAAGCCAACTATGGCGCTGAGACCCAGCCCGATTGCCCATGTCCGGTGTTTGTCGATGCGCTTGCTCAAGCGCAGCCAGAGCGGCGTCGAGGCAATGCCAACCAGAGCCGGAAGCATTCCTAGCAGGAAGGCGTAATCGCCCACACCGAGATAGTCCTGCATGTAAAGAAAACTCAGCGTCGTGGTCATGCCCATTGATACGCCTGCCAGCGTAGTGATGCCGACGAACAACAGGAACGGCCGGTTGGCGACAACCGATCGCAAAACGGCCTTGAGGGAAAACGTGGTGGCCACGGCCCCGGCGCCCAAAGCCTGGCTGCGCGGCTGGCTTATACCTGCCCATACCAGCGTTGCAGGCAGCAGCACCGTCAGCACGCCCATAAGCGCAAACATTGTAGGGGGCTGGAACTCGGTCGAATGAGTGAACGGCGCCACAGCCAACGGAAGCAGGAAAAAGCTCATAGAGCCGGCGGTGGCCAGAATGCTTTTCCAGCCAAAGATCCGGGAGCGCTCATCGTAGTCGTCGCTCAACTCAGCCGCCCAGGCGCCATGTGGAATGGACAGCAGCGTCCACGCCACCATCACCATGAAGGACGACCAGAAGAAGTAATAGATGTCCGCGTCAGCCGGCGGCAGGAACAGGAAATAGCCGGACGGCAACGCAATGACCGCCCCGGCGATCATCCATGGCAGTCGCGCACCCAGCCGGGAACGCGTGCGATCCGACAGAATTCCGATCAAGGGATCGAGCAACGCATCGATAATCCTGGCGATGAGAAACGCCGTTCCGATCTCAGCGAGTCCGATCTTCGTATTCAGTGAATAGTAGGTGGGCAGAATGCCAAACACTGGAACGATAAGAAGCGTCGCTGGCAATCCGGGACTGGCGAACGCAATCATCGACCAGAGCGACAGCCGCTTGGTCGTCTTGTGTTGCGCCACGGCCACCACCTCTAACATCCATCAAACACAGCAGTCGGTGGCCCGAGACGTGTTGGCACACGCCTCGGGCCAGCCTGCTCTACCAAGCTGCAGAAACCTCGACACCGATAGTTCGTGGGGTCACGTAGTGCAGAGGTTGGCCAAGAGCCGGGAAGAAGTTGTCGTTTCCGATCGGCTCGTCGGAATTGAAAAGATTCCGAACATAGAAGGCAAGCGCGTAGTTATCCTTCGTGAATTCAGCACGCGCGTTGGCGGTGTTGTAGGCGTCGATCGGCGTGCCGATGATGAATGTGCCGTAGGCAGGAAGCGTGAACGAGCCGCCCTTTTCGAGCTTTGTATCTTGCGAGCCGACAAACGACCAATCCGCGGTGAGCTCCATGCCGATGTCATTCATGACCATCGTGGAATAGCCGACAGTCAGGTTCGCTTTGTAGTCGGGAGTCGACGGCAGCGCCGTTCCATCGCTGGTGTCACCCCCGAGGTTGGCGACGACTGGCGAGTCGAGATGCGCATCTGTGAGACTGACATTGGCGCGCGCCCAGAACCCGTTATTCCAATTGTACTGGCCCATAAAATCGATACCGCGGCTGGACGCCTTGTTGGCGTTGCCGACGAAGGTGAAGAAACCACCCGTGTCGATCTGCGTGAACTGCATGTCGGACCAGTCGACAAAGTAGGCTGACGCATCAAGCGACAGAGCATTATCCGGCGAGATATACTTGAATCCGACCTCGTAGTTCTTGGTCGTGTCGGGGTCATAGGTTGGCGGACCGGCCGAGAAGTTGAAACCACCCGAGCGATAGCCTTCCGAGTAGGTGCCATATGCCTGGAAGCCGGGGGCGATCCTGTACTGGATCGTGGCGAGCGGCGAGAAACCGTCCGCATCGCGTTCTGTTGTCCCAACGTTCTCGGTTTCCTTGAACCAGCGTCCACCGCCAATGAGGGTGAGCGCGTCGGTAATGTCGTACTCCGCCTGACCGAAGATTGCTTGCGAGCGGTAATGCGACGTGCCGCCGAAGCCGAACAACGGCACGGAAGTCGTTGATGCCGGGACGAACCCGACCGCTCTCGTAAGCGAAGACTCGAAGCTGTTGCGATAGTAGGCGCCGACCGTCCAGCGGAAGGGACCGGTTGCGTCTGAAACAGCGCGGATCTCTTGGGTGAAAGCTTCACCTTCGGCTGTGGCGTTCTGGATGTACTGCGCCAAGGCCGTGCTGCCGAGCAGGATCGGCTCCTGCGCCAGCGACCAGGCCCTTTCGCGTTCAACATAGGACGAAGCCGACGTTACTGAGAAACTGTCGAAATCATATGCCGCCGTGAGATTCCACATCTCGCTCTTGTCCGTGCGTGGACGAAGGCCGAGATCGCGGTTGTGAGTCGCATCAACCGTGCCGATGTTCGTTGTGTTCGTATCGATATCGCCGCTGATGTAGGTTGCGTCCACCGTCAGCTTGTCGGTCGGCGTGAAGCGCAGCATTGCCCGGACAGACGTATCTTCGGAATTGTTGGCGTCTTCCTGGACGGAACTCACGACATATCGGCCCGGCGGCGTCGCTGTGGGAACCGGGATCGTCAGCAGCGTTGTGTCGATCCAGCCGGCATTGTAGCGGCTCTCAACGACGACGCGGCCGGCCAGCATGTCCTTGATGATCGGGACATTGACCATGCCGTTGACCTTGTGACCGATTTCGCCGTCTTCGACAGAGTAGAGACCTCCCCGCACCGAAGCAGCAAATGCCGAAGTGTCTGGCTTCTTTGTGATAATCCGCACCGCGCCACCCATTGCGCCTTCGCCATACAGGGTACCTTGCGGGCCGCGCAGAACCTCGACGCGATCAACGTCATAGAGCCACACTTCGGGCTGACTTCTCTGGTCCGGCGCCATGATCGGGATTTCGTCGATATAGTAGCCAACCGTTGAAACGCCGGTCTGCTCATCCGGCGAGACGCCGCGGATCGTGATGCGCGTCTGTCCCGGTCCGAATGATTGCAGTTGCAAGCCCGGGATCGCGTTGGCGAGCGTTTCGATGCTGTCGGCGCTGCTCCGGCGCAAGTCGTCTTCGCTGATCACCGTGATCGAGGCGGGCACATCTTCAAGCGCTTGCGTGCGCTTGTTGGCGGTGATGATGACTGTGTCGATCGGATCGGACGCAACGCTCTTGTTGTCTGGCGCTGCCTGCGCGTTTGCGGTCGGCGATTGCAATGCGCCAAGGCACACGGCTGCGAGTGGCGCGAGAAAAACGCCAGCCTTGAGCTTTCTTGCGTGCCCGCGCTCTAGAGTTTGTTTCATATCACGACACCCCTTTTTCCATTCACGCCGCGCTAGCCGGAGATCTTCCGCGAGCCATCGGCCATGCCTCGCGCCCCCATCGCGCTTGCCGCACACCGACCGTCACGAGACTGCGGTATTTTTCTCTAATAGCAATACTTTCGCTTGAAGAAATTTTGTCATAGGATTTTCTATATTCGAAAGCTCATTTTCCGATCAGGAATGCCTCCCTATGCAACAGAGCACGCCGCCAGCACGACCTGACGCACGCTCGACACGGCATTCCAGAGCCCGTCGGGCGCACTGAAATGCTCGATCGCGATGATTTGACGGGCGGGCTCGTGGAACGGGCTCTACGCAGGATGCCGGGCGGCGCCAGCCATGAAGGCCGCCAGCTCAATCCCCCCGCCCTATTCGTGCAATCCGCCAAGGGCGCGCGGAAGTTTGACAGCGATGGTAGGTCATATGTCGACTTTGCCTGCGGCAACGGCGCCATAATGCTCGGACACAATCATCCGCCAACGGTCGAGGCGGTGACCGCTGCAGTCCGGAATGGCTTCCACTTCAGCGCCGGAAGCGAAGCTGAATTGCTGTGGGCTGAAAAAGTCTGCACGCTCATGCCGAGCATCGAGCAGGTCCGCTTCACCTCTTCTGGCAATGAAGCTTGCCTGCTGGCGTTTGCGATAGCGCGGGCGGCGACCGGCCGTCACGCAATCCTGAAGCTCAGGGATCACTATCACGGCTGGGCGCCTCCCGCAGTTCTACAACGTGAGACGATCGATACATTCCTGAACACCACCGCGCATGGCAATGGCCTGCAGGTCGTTGAAGCGTCGGATATCGCGCAGGCCACGACAGCACTGCAAAGCCGCCGCTTTGCTGCGGTCATCCTTGAACCGACTGGCGCCTCCTTCGGGCGCAGCCTTCTTGCCGGACCAGACGTGGTTGGTCTTGCGAAGATCGCACATAACGCAGGCAGCCTCTGCGTGTTCGATGAAACAATCACCGGCTTCCGCGTCTCTCCGGGCGGCGCGCAGGCGCTGTTTGGCTGCTCGCCGGATCTCACGATCCTCGGCAAGATTCTCGGCGGCGGCCTGCCTTGCGGGGCGCTTGGAGGTCGGCGGGACCTTCTGGAATTCCTGGACAACCGCCGGACAACAGAGCCGGGCACGGCCTTCATTTCCCACATGGGGACTGGCAACGGAAATCCCGTGGTTGCCGCTGCTGGCCTAGCAACGCTGACGGCGCTGGCAGACGGCGAGGCCGTTGCGTCTGCCGATCGGGCCACCGGCCTCTTTATAGCAGGACTCAATGCGGGATTTGCCGAACTGGGCCTCCCGTGGGCGGCCTATGGCCAGTCTTCAGGATTCCACATCTTTACCAACCCGTTTGGCCGCGAGATCGATCCGCAGAAATTCGATGCGACCAGCATCACTGGCGCCGAACTCGGCGCGCGTCATCCCCGTCTCATCAACGATCTCCGCCTCGAGCTGTTGGCGAATGGCGTCGACATAAACGGGTGGCCTGGCGGCCTTCTTGGCTCGGCCCACGACGCCGGCGCGATTGATGAAGCGCTGCAAGGTTTTGGCGCGTCGCTGAGGGCGCTCCTTGCGCGCGACGAGACGCTGACCGGCTGGGCGGCATTGATGTGATGAATTACGGATTGTGGGAGCGGACGTGAGCGAAACCGACCAGATTGCGAAGCCTTACTACCTTTTCGTCGGCGATATCTCTGACGAGGTCATCGCCAAGACGGCATTGGGCATTGTCCAGTGGCGTCCCTCAGACTGCCTGGCGCAAACTGATGCAAGCGGAGCCATCGATCTGGGATTGCCTCGCATGTCACCCCAGGCGGCGGCTGCGAGCGGCGCCCGCACGCTGGTGATTGGCATCGCGCCAGCCGGGGGCGCGCTTCCGCCTGCCTGGATCAGTGCGATTGTTGAGGCTCTGGAGGCGGGGCTGGATATCGCCAGCGGCCTGCATATTCGCCTCGACGCCATTCCGGAGATTGCCGAAACTGCCGCGCGTCACAAACGCCAACTGTTCAACGTCCGCATTCCCTCCCGCGCGTTCGCTGTCGGCAAGGGCCTAAAGCGGACCGGCAAACGCCTGCTCACCGTCGGAACGGACTGCGCAGTTGGAAAAAAATACACAGCGCTGGCGATCCACCGCGCTCTCGAGAACAAAGGAATACCAGCCACCTTTCGCGCGACGGGCCAGACGGGAATCCTGATCAGCGGCGCGGGCGTAGCGATCGATGCGGTGGTGGCGGACTTTGTCTCTGGCGCCGCCGAATGGCTTTCCCCCGACGCGCCTGCCGACCACTGGGATATCGTGGAAGGACAAGGATCGCTTGCCCATCCTTCTTACGCCGCGGTGTCGCTAGGCCTGCTGCACGGCTCGCAGCCCGATGCTTTCATCGTCTGCCATGATCCCGCACGCACGACCATGACCAGCACGTCTTATCCCGTCCCTTCGATCTCCCGGATCATCGACCTGACCATCGGCATGGGACGTCTCACCAACCCGGCCATCGCCTGTGCGGGCATTGCATTGAACACATCGAAGCTCGACGAGGCCACGGCGCACGACATCATCGGCGAAACCCAGCGCGCGCTTGGCCTGCCCTGCTGCGACCCCATCCGCTTCGGCGTTGAGTCCATCGTTGAGGAACTGCTGTGATGACACCGTTGCGCTCGATGACCGTCGAGATCCAGCACTGGCCACTGATCAAACCGTTCGTGATCTCTCGCGGCGCCGACCTGACGGCTACGGTCGTGGTGGTGTGCATCGAAGAGAACGGCGTGCGCGGCTGGGGCGAGAGCACGCCTTATCCGCGCTATAGCGAGACGGCCGAGAGCGTGATGGCCGACATTGAAGCGTGCCGCGAAGCCATCGAGTATGACCCGGCCATGACCGCGTCCCGGCTTGGCCTTCTCGGCGCCGCCGGTAACGCCGTGGATTGCGCTCTTGTCGACCTCGCTTGCAAGCTTCAGGGCGTACGCGCGTACGAACTGTTTCGCCGGCCGCCCCCGGAAGCGGTGCAGACGACTGCAACAATCGTCCTCGACACACCTGCGATCATGGCCGCAGATGCCGCCGGATATGCCGGCTTCCCGCTTATCAAATTGAAGCTGGGTACGGGTGACGAGGATATGGAACGCGTCAAAGCGGTCCGCCGCGCCCGGCCGGATGCACGCATCATCTGCGACGCCAACGAAGGCTGGAGCGCTGACAAGCTCGACAACTACGCCGGTACACTTGCCAAGTTCGGCGTTGAAATGGTCGAACAGCCTTGCCACGCAGACGATGACGAAGGCCTGCGCCACCTCAAGCTGCCGATCCTGATCTGTGCGGACGAATCCTGCCACGTCGCGGCTGACGTCGAGGGGCTGGTCGACAAGTACGATCTCATCAACATCAAGCTGGACAAGGCTGGCGGCATATCCGGTGCACTCGAACTTGGCTGGGCGGCAGAGATGCACGAGATGGGCGTAATGCTCGGCTGCATGCTGGGGACCTCGCTGGCGATGGCGCCCGGCGTTCTCGCGGCGCAAGGCGCGCGTTACGTGGACCTCGATGGACCACTTGCCCTTACGCGCGATCGCCAGCCTTCACTGACTTTCCGTGATGGCCAGGTCTTCCCATCCGATCCCGAGTTGTGGGGATGACGGAGAGCGGCATGGGCGATCCGGAGCGTCTCATCAATCGCCGCGATGCAGCCTTCGGCGCTGGCGCGCCCCTCTTTTATGACGAGCCGCTGCATATCGTCCGTGGCGAAGGCGTCTATCTCTTCGACGCCGACGGGAAGCGGTATGTCGATTTGTACAACAATGTTCCTGGCGTCGGGCATGCGAACCCAAGGGTAACGGAAGCCGTTTCCAGTCAAATGGCGACACTTAACGTCCACAGCCGCTACATCCACCAATCTGCCATCGCTTTTGCCGAGCGATTTACCGCGCTTCACACACTAGGAATTGAGTCGGTCGTATTCAGCTGCAGTGGAACGGAGGCGAACGAGGTCGCCATCCGAATGGCACGTATCGCGACCGGCCACGAAGGCATCATCTGTAGCAACGGCGCCTATCACGGCAATAGCACGCTGCTGTCGATGTTGACCCATGTTGGCCGCACGAGGCCGGAGACAGAAACAGTTCGCGCCTTTCCATTCCCCGACCTCTACCGACCCATCCAGCCCGGCCTCGATCCAGACCAATTTTGCGAGCTCTACCTGTCTGCTGTCAGCGACAAGATCAAAGAGCTGAAAAACTCCACCGCTGGCTTCGCAGGCCTTGTCGTCTGCTCCATCTTTGCCAATGAAGGCCTGCCCAACCTGCCCCCGCATTTCATGGCGAAATGCCGTGATCTTGTGCATGCGGCCGGCGGACTGATGATCGTGGACGAGATCCAGGCCGGCTATGGGCGTACCGGCCGTTGGTGGGGCTATGAGACATCCGGCTTCACCCCGGACATCGTCACCACCGGCAAGGCGATGGGCAATGGCGTTCCGCTGGCAGCGACCGCTGCGAGCCGCAAGCTGGTTGAGACATTCCGAGCCGCCACGCGCTACTTCAACACGTTCGCAGCAAGCCCACTACAAGCTGCCGCCGGCATGGCGGTGCTTGACGTCGTCGAACAGGAAAACCTGATTGAACACGCAGCCGTCATCGGCAGCTGGCTGAAGGCCGAGCTTGCGTCGCGCATCGCGCTCTCGCCGGTGGTCGGCGACGTTCGCGGCCAGGGGCTGTTCGTTGGCGTGGAGATCATCAATCCGGATGATGGCTCGCCTGCGCAGGAAACGGCCGTCAGGATTTGCAACCGGCTCAAGGACAAGGGCTTCCTCACGTCCAGCGCCGGCGTACTTCGCAATGTGATCAAGATCCGCCCGCCTCTTGTGCTTGAGCGGGTTCATGGTGAAGGCTTCCTCGCCGCGTGGGATGCCGTGATGGAAAACGTCAGTGCCTGACATTCCCGACGGCGAAATCCATGCCGCAGCAGCACGGCGCGCCCTGCAGCATTTCCCGGTCGACGCTGGCGACATGAAGTTCATTCGCGCCGGCGAGAATCTTACCTATCGCGTTTACGCGCGCGATGGCGAACGCAGTTACGTCCTCCGATTGCATCGCCCCGGTTACAACGCGCTATCGGCCCTGAATTCCGAACGCCTGTGGACCAACGCGCTTTTGAACGACGGCATTCGTGCCCCGCAAGCGATCTGCTCGTTGACCGGCGAGAACTATGTTTCGGTCACCATACCGGAAGCTGCTGAAACCCGATGGGCCGGGCTCTCCTTGTGGGTAAAGGGCGACCTTCTTAGTTCACACCTCGACTCAGAGCAGACGCCCCTCGAGACGTGCACCTCGTACCTTTTTGCACTCGGCGCATTGATCGGAGCGATTCACTGCCAGGCCAGTAGCTGGACGCCTCCTCGGGGCTTCAGCCGCCACAGGCTCGACGCGGATGCGCTGATTGGCGGGCAACCCCTGTGGGGTCCCTTCTGGAAGCATCAGGCGCTTTCCGCCCCCGAACGCGCGCTGCTCGAAAGAACACGCGACACGATTCACAAAGCATTGCTGAAATACGGCGAGCCCGAAAGTACCTTCACCCTCATTCATGGCGATCCGCATGCGCAGAACGTGATCGTTGCGGCCGAAGGCCTAACGCTCATCGACTTCGACGATGCCGCTTTCGGCTGGCATCAATACGATCTCGCAGTTGCGCTCCAGCCATATGCCGGCACGCCCAGATTTGATGCTTTCCACGACGCGTTGATCAAGGGCTATCGCTCTCGCCGCAGGATATCCGACCGGGATCTTTCACTTGTCCCCATGTTCGTGCTCGCACGCCAACTCGCCCAGATCGGCTGGTCCCACACCCGCCCCGAACTGGGAACACCCGTGTGGTTCGAGAGGGTCAAGGCACAGGCGTGCAAAGCCGCCCACACCTTCGTTCCCCCTTTTTAGATTGGGCACATCCTTCAGAGCAGCTGAGATTGGTTCGCGCAGGTCTCAAACTACCGCGAGCCGGACTTAGCCCGGACCGAATGACTACCTCGTCTGCGCACCAGGTACCCCGGTACCGACTCTGTCTCTCGCTATCCCACCGTCTTGGAAAAACTCGAGGCGATGCCGGAGACTGGCTCGCGCAAACGAGCCCAACTTGCGTCCGGTGCGAACGGGAACGCAGTCTCTGGCAAATTTCGTGGAAGCTAAGTCCCGGACAGTACGCCTCTATTCAGAGGCCCCGCTCAGGGCGGGCCAGAGACTAATTCTCCCTGGCTGGGGCGCAGGGATTCGAACCCCGGAATGGCGGTACCAAAAACCGCTGCCTTACCACTTGGCGACGCCCCAGTGCAGGGAGAGGCGGACTGTTATGCAATTCGCGCGACGAAAGCAACTACCGGAATCGGCCCTGTTTTGACGCAGTTTCAACCCATTGCCGCCGACAGCCACCCCGCAGCCCTCATCCACAAGCTGGACGTCAGAATGCTATTTCCATTGCATTTTCGACCGTTGCGCCCGGAAATGAAAGCCGCTATAGGCCCCGCTCCGTCGGAGTATAGCTCAGCCTGGTAGAGCGCTTGCTTCGGGAGCAAGAGGTCGTTGGTTCGAATCCAGCTACTCCGACCAAGTTAATGCTCCCACCCTGAAATGATCCGTTGTCTCGCCCGGGAAGCCATCCCCCGGTTTCGCGGGTCCGCGTTTCCCGTTAAGGCTTTGTCGGCCGGGCGGCTTTCCGGCGCGGAGACGAGTGTATGCGCACCTTCTTGCTCACTTTCCTTGGCGGTCTGGCCGCCCTGGTGGTGTTCTTCATTCTTATCCCGCTGGTCCTGATCATGTCGTTCGTCCCCTCGGGCGAGCCGGCGCGGGTCCAGAATGCCGTCCTCCAGATCGACCTGCGCGAAAGCCCCAACGACCAGCCTGCCTCCGAGCCGCTGGCCGCCGCCTTCTCCGGCACGTCCTTTGTTGAAACCCTGCTACGCCTCAACGCCGCCGCCGACGACCCGTCGATCAAGGGCGTCTTCGTTCGCGCCGCAGAGATGAACCTGGGTTCGTCCCGCGCCGAGGAACTGCGTGACGCCTTCCTGCGTCTGCGCGCCAAGAACAAGTTCGTCATCGCCCACAGCCAGGGCTTCCTCGCCTCGGGCCCGTCGGCCTATCGCGCCATCTCCGCCGCGAACGAGATCTGGCTCCAGCCAGGCACCAGCTTCGAGGCCCCGGGCATCACCTTCGAGACGATGTTCTTCGGCGGCGCGATGGAAAAGTTCAAGGTCACGCCGGAGATCGAACAGTTCTACGAGTTCAAGGGCGCAGCCGATACCTTCAAGCAGAAGGGCTACACAACCGCCAACGCCACGGCGATGACGGCGCTTGCAACCAGCGTCTGGACCCACTCCATCGCCGACATTGCCGCCGATCGCAAAACTGACGCGACCACGATGCGCGCCCTGCTCGAGGCCAGCCCCTACACGGCGGAGACCGCCGCCGAGCTGAAGCTCGTGGACAGGCTCGGTTACCCGGAAGAAGCCGCAGCCGCAGCCGAGAAGCAGGCCGGCGGCAAACTCCTGAAGATCGAGGATTACCACCCCAACCTGAGTGATGGTCGCGCTGTCATCGCCATTGTCGGCGGTGAAGGCGACATCGTCACCGGCGATGGCGGGCCCGTGAACATCACGTCTATCGGAACGCCCTCCTTCGCATCCGACCGCGTCGCCAAATCCCTGCTCGACATCGCCGAGGACAAATCAATCAACGCCGTTGTCTTCCGTATCGACTCGGGCGGCGGCTCACCCACCGCGTCGGATCAGGTCTGGAACGCCGTGAAGAAGGTTCAGGCGTCCGGCAAGAAAGTCGTCGTATCGATGGGCTCGATGGCCGCCTCCGGCGGCTACTACGCCGCCGCCAGCGCAGACAGCATTGTCGCCGCACGCTCGACCATCACCGGCTCAATCGGCGTCTTCGGCGGCAAGTTCGCCATCGCCGACGCTCTGCGCGAATTCGGCATCAGCCCGGACGCCGTTACGGTCGGCGGCGAATTCGCTTCCGCCTACTCGATGGAAAAGCTGACGCCCGCCCAGCGCGCCAAGATGCATGAAGGGCTGCAAGCGACCTACGACCGCTTCATCGGCATCGTCGCCGAAGGCCGCAAGCTGCCGACGCAGCAAGTGCAGGAGATCGCCCGTGGCCGCATCTGGTCAGGCGAAGACGCGCAGGAGAACGGCCTCGTCAACAAGACAGGCGACATCGTCACCGCGCTGGAAGAAGCCCGCACCCTCGCTGGCTTCAAACCAGAGGACAAGATCGACATCCGTCTGAACATCCATCGCACGACGCCGTTCGAATTGCTGACCGGCTCGATGATGGGCGCACAGGCTGCGGGTTCATCCGATCTCCAGATTGCCCGCGCACTCGCCAGCATCGTCGGTGAAAACCGCGCCGCGATGCTGATCGACCAGTTCCGCCGCATCAGCCAGCCCGGCAATGGCGCGCAGGTCTGGATGCCGCCCGTCTCCGAGCGCTAGACCTTACGCGCAGTCGATCCGGCGCATCTTTCCATCGCTCAGATGGAAGCAGGCATCCTGCGGGATGTCCTGCATCAGCGTCTCTTCGCGCGAGAGCCCGAGAAACAGGCCACGCAACACGCGGCTGGCAATGCCGTGCGAAACCACAATCGTCGGAGCCTCGAACTTTCGCGCATCATCCAGCCACGATGAAATCCGCGTCGAAATCCCCTCGAACGAAGTCCCACCCGGCGCATCGAAATACCACGACCACCTGCGCCGTCCGGCATCAAAGTCGGGCGAGGACTGCGCAATATCCAGCTTCAGCTTCCCGTCCCACTCGCCCAGTTGAAGCTCGGCAATCCGTGCGTCCGTCTCGATCTCGGCCGTAAACTCGCCAGCCTCGCGGATCAGTCGCGCCGTGTGCTGCGCGCGCCCCAGCGGGCTCGCAATGATCCGACTGCCCTTCGGCACGACGCCAGCCAGCGCCCGCCCGAGACCTTTTCCCTGTTCGACGCCCAGCGCCGTCAGCGGCGAATCCATGCCACCCTGCAACCGGCCTTCGGCATTGAAGGCCGTCTGCCCGTGTCTGACTAAATAGATCATGCCGCGGGCCGGTAGTGGGTGGACAGGTCGAGCGGACCATCCGCAACGACGCGACCTTCCTCAACCAGCTGGATCACATGCGCCAGAACGGAATGCGCGGCTGGCGCATGCAGGCGCTTGTCGACGTCCTTGTAGATCACCTTCACCATTTCAGCGATCAGCGTATCGCCCGCGCGTATCCGTCCCAGGATCGCCGCCTCGCGTCCGCGCCGATGCGCGGCGTAAGCATCGATGAACGGCACAACATCGGTCACCGGCGGCCCATGTGTCGGCCACAGCGTCGAGAAACCACGCGCGCGTATCTTGTCGAGGCTCGCAAAGTACTGTCGCATATTGCCATCCGGCGGCGAGATCACCGTCGTCGACCACCCCATGATATGATCGCCGGAGAACAGCGCGCTCTCTTCCTTCAGCGCATAGCAGACATGGTTCGACATGTGCCCCGGCGTGAAGATCGCCTCCAGCGTCCAGTCCAGGCCTTTGAAGACGTCGCCATCCTTCACCAGCACATCCGGCATGAACCCGGACTCGCCCTCTTCCTCAAGCGACACCTGATCATGCACCTTGCTGGGATCGGGCAGGCCATAGACCTTCGCCCCCGACCACGCCGCCAGCGGATGCGCCAAAGGCGAATGATCCATGTGCGTGTGCGTCGTAAATACGTGCGTGATCTTCTCGCCTTTGGTGGCTTCCTTGATCGCCTCGAAATGCGCGTCGATCACCGGGCCGGGGTCGATCACCGCCACCTCACCATTGCCGACGATGTAGACGCCCGTGCCTAGATAGGTGAACGGGCCGGGGTTCTCCGCAATCACGCGGCGGATCAGCGGGCTCACGCGCGCGACTTCGCCATACTTGAACTGAAGATCCCGAACGAAGGGGATGCCCGCCACGATTACCGCGCTCCCAACTGCCTCAGAAGACCCGCCAGAGGTCCAAGGTTATAGCCGGCATTTTCCGCCGCCGAGACGATAGCCTCGGCATTCCCGTTCTCGGTCGCCTGCGCAAACGCCCACGCCGTCACGGAGCGGGTGCCAGAGCGGCAATAGGCCAGCGTCTTGCCCCCGGCCTGTTTGGTGGCATTCATCACAGCTTTCACCGCCTCCGCCGTCGGCTGCCCCACGAACGGTGCGTGAACATAGGTGAGCCCCGCGGCCTTGGCGGCTGCCTCCGCCTCGGCGGAACTCGGCTGGTCACCGGCCTCGCCATCCGGGCGATTGTTGATGATGTGGGTGAAGCCCATCTCCGCGAACTCGGCGAATTCGTCCAGTTCGACCTGCGGCGCGACCGCAAACTGCTCGGTAACCTGCCTGATATCGGCCATGTCGCGCTCCCAAACTGTTGTCAGACGCGGCAATTTTGCCTTCTTGCGCCCGGACCCATCCTACGCCTCATATAAGCCCGCACCCGCGGAGGACGTAACCCCTGTCTGATCAGTCTACCTCTTCCGCCCAAACTTCATCGGCAGTGTCCCGTCTGATGTCGCGTATCCCTTGGGCCTACACCGGCCGCAGGATACTCGCAGCCATCCCGACCATGCTGGCCATCATCACCGTGGCCTTCTTCATGATGCGCGCCGCCCCGGGCAGCCCGTATTCAACCGAACGCAAACTTACCCCCGCCGTCGAGGCCAACCTCAAGGCGCAGATGGGCCTCGATAAGCCGTTGCACGAGCAATACTTCGAATATGTCGGCAAAGTCGTGCAGGGCGATCTCGGCCCCTCCATGCAGATCTACGATAAGTCGGTCTCACAGCTGCTGGGCGAAGGCCTGCCCGTCTCACTCACCATCGGCGCGCTCGCCATCACGCTCGGCCTGTTCTTCGGCGTCATGCTCGGCATCATCGCCGCCATGCGACAGAACTCGCTGGCGGATTACTCCGCCATGAGCGTCGCCATGGTCGGCATCTCCATCCCGACCTTCGTGACAGGCCCGCTACTCTCCCTTGTCTTCGGCGTCTGGCTGCACTGGTTCGCCGCTGGCGGCCTCGACCTCGGCCGCATGAACTTCAGCAATATCTTCCTGCCGGTGCTCACCCTCGCCCTGCCGCAGATCGCCATCATCTCGCGCCTGATGCGCGCCTCGATGATCGAAACCCTGCGCTCGAACAGCATCCGGACCGCCCGCGCCAAGGGCCTCAGCGAGTTCCGCATCATGATGCGCCACGCTTTGCCCTCAGCCATTCTGCCCGTGGTCAGCTATCTCGGCCCCGCCATCGTCGGCGTCATCACCGGTTCGGTCGTCATCGAGAGCGTGTTCGGCCTGCCCGGCGTCGGCTCGTCCTTCATCGAAGGCGCCGTTACCCGCGACTACACCCGCGTCATGGGCGCGGTGATCCTGTACGGAGGGCTGATCATCGTCCTCAACCTGATCGCCGATATCCTCTACGCCATCCTCGATCCCAAGGTGCGGTTCGAATGATTACCGCCGCCCCCAGCCAGAACGCCGAACTGCTCAACAAGGCCGCCGTCAAAGGCCGCTCCCTGTGGGACGACAGCCGCCGCCGCCTGCTCGCCAACAAGGCCGCCATGGCCGGCTTCGTCGTGCTCGCCATCCTGACACTCATTGCTGTGATCGGCCCCTTCGTCTGGCCCCACAAGTTCGACACGCAATACCAGGACCAGCTCCGCATCGGGCCGACGCTTGAAAACATGCACTGGCTCGGCACCGACATTTACGGCCGAGACATGGTCGCCCGTGTCATCACCGGCCTGCAGATCTCCCTCGCCGTCGGCTTCATCGCCACCATGGTCAGCCTCGTCATCGGCGTCGCCTGGGGCGCAATCGCAGGCTTCGCCGGCGGCCGCGTCGACCAGTTCATGATGCGCATCGTCGACGTGCTCTACGCCGTACCCTTCATCTTCTTCGTCATCCTAGTCACGGTCGTATTCGGCCGCTCGATCTTCCTGATCTTCCTCGCCATCGGCGCCGTCGAATGGATGACCATGGCCCGCATCGTCCGCGGCCAAACGCTAGCGCTGAAGCAGAAGGAGTTCGTGGAAGCCGCCCGCGCCGCTGGCGTGAAGCCGATCGGCATCATCGTCCGCCACATCCTGCCCAACCTGCTCGGCCCCGTGGCTGTCTACGTCACCCTCACCATGCCGGTCGTCATCCTGCAGGAGAGCTTCCTCTCCTTCATCGGCCTCGGCGTGAACGAGCCGCTGACCTCCCTCGGCCGCCTCATCTCTGAAGGCCAGCGCGAGTTCTCCTATCCGTGGATGCTGATGGTCCCCGCCGTCACCATGGTCATCACTCTCTTCTCGCTGAACTTCATCGGCGACGGCCTGCGCGACGCCTTCGATCCGAAAGACAGGTAGCGGGTCACTTCACCCGCTTCACCTTGATCGAAGCGCCGCCATTCACACTCAGGCTGAAGCTGCCCAGCATCCCTTTGCGGATATCCGCCGTCCACGGCCCCTTGCCGAAGCCGCCCAGCTGCCGCGTGTCCGACTGCTTCCACACCTGTCCGTTCTCCATGGTGAACACCATGCCGTCCGCCGCACGATCAACGGCGCTGACCTTCAGGCTGATCTGATCCGGCTCAGCAGGCGCCGACACAGCCTTCTTCTGCTCGCCGAACGTCTTCACCCCGTGCCCGCGCAACTCCGGCATCAGCACGTCGAAACAGGCGTGGCGCTTGGCATCGTCCTCCAGCCCCGCACACGCCACCACGCGCCCCATCAGATCCGTCTGCGCCATCGCCGGCGCCGCGATTATGGGAACAAGAGCCGCCAGAATGAACAGACGCATGGTCGTTCCTACTCACTAAAGCGTCAGGCCGCGCAAAGGCCTTTCAATCCCCTCCAGTCTGACGCTAGTTTCCGGCGAGGAAAAGCCGCCCCGCTGCTGCGCACCAGAATGTGCACGTGGGCGCGCGTTCAAAGGAGTTTGACTGATGGGTTCCAGATCCCGGCTGATTACCGGCGCGCTCGCCGCGATCCTGCTGCTCGCAGCCTGCGGCGGCGAAACCAGCTCCGGCGGCGAACGCTTCAGCCGCGGCATCGGCGCGGACCCCAAATCGCTGGACCCGCAAAAGGTTGAAGGCACATGGGCCAACGACATTGTCGGCGACATGTTCATCGGCCTGTTCACCGAAGACGAAGCCTCCAAGCCCATCCCCGGCGTCGCTGAAAGCTGGACCGTCTCGGACGACAAACTCACCTGGACCTTCAAACTCAAGCCGATGAACTGGTCGGATGGCGAGCCCGTCACGGCAGACGATTTCGTCTTCTCCTTCCAGCGCCTCTTCGATCCCAAGACTGTCGGCGTCGCCTACGCCTCGATCCAGTTCGGCATCAAGAATGGCCGCGCCGTGAACGACGGCTCGATGCCTGTCGATCAGGTCGGCGTCAAAGCGATCGACGACCACACCCTCGAAATCCAGCTCGAATACCCGATGCCGTATCTCCCCGGCGTCCTCAAACATTACACCGCCTTCCCGCTCCCGCGTCACACGCTCGAAAAGTTCGGCGACAAGTGGACGGACCCGGCAAACATCGTCGTCAACGGCCCCTACAAGATGGCCGAGTGGCGCAAGGGCGACTTCCTGCTCTCGAAGAAGAACGAGAGCTTCGAAGGCGCCGACAAGCTCTGCTTCTCCGAAGTCGTCTACTATCCGACCTCGAACCACGACCAGATGGTCCGCCGCGCCATGGCCGGCGAGATCGACATGAACAACTCCTTCCCGACGGGGCAGCTCGAAGAAACGAAGAAAAACCTGCCCGGCTGGCCGCGCATTTCCCCGATGATGGCGACCACCTACGTCGTCACCAACACCAAGAAAGAGCCCTTCACCGATGCTCGCGTCCGCAAGGCGCTCGGCATGGCGATGGACCGCGAATACATCACCGGCCAGATCCTGCGCGGCGGCCAGATCCCGTCCTACAACTTCGTACCGCTCGGCATGAACGACTACACGCCCGCCGAATTCACCTGGAAATCCATGCCGCGCCCCGAGCGCCTGAAGGAAGCCGCAACCCTTCTCCAGCAAGCCGGCTATGGCCCCAACAAGCCGCTGAAGTTCGAATACCTCTACCGCGCCACCGGCGATAACCCGCGCATCGCCCCGGTCATCCAGCAGAACTTCAAGGACATCGCGCCGTGGGTGCAGGCGGAAATCCGTCAGGTCGAAACCCAGGCGCTCTACGATGCGCTCAAGACCAAGGACTACTCAATCGCCGATACCGGCTGGGTCGCAGACTTCAACGACCCGTACAACTTCCTCTACCTGCTCGACTCGCGCACCGGCCCGATGAACTACGGCGACTACACCAACCCCGCCTACGACGCCCTGCTCGATCAGTCGGCACTTGAAACCGATGTCGCCAAACGCTCCGCAATCCTGAAACAAGCCGAACAACTGATGCTCGACGACGCCGCCGTCCTGCCCATGCTCACACGCGTCACGCAGGACATCGTCTCGCCAAAAATCACCGGCTACGCCGACAACGCCGAAGACGTCCACCGCACGCGCTACATGTGCCGGGTCAAATAGGCGTCAGCTTTCGAATTCTCGGACCGGATCATGACCCGGTCCGAGAATGCGCTCTATGAAAATGCCATATGCTTGTTGGCTGTAGTAGATCGCGTGAGACGAATAGACGTGCCTGCGGAGGCCCGTCACGATGTGGGATTGTTCGGCGCCCATCGCGGGGAACATCGCAAGCATTTCCAACGCCCCGCGAAGTCCGTCGCGATACCGTAGCTCCTGAATTTCGCCAAACCGATCTGCGGTGTAGGATGCTATCGCAGCGAGATCGACTTCCGCGTCCCTCGAAAGTCTTACCTCATCCGCCACGGCGCTTCTTTCTCGAAGCCGCCGCTCCCGCTTCCCAGATCTCGTCGAACGTCTTCTCGCTCACGCCGCTTGCGCGCGCCTTCTCGATCATGACGCGCAGCTTGTCTTCAGCCTCGCGCTTTTCCTGATCCCGGCGCACCAGGTCTCGGAAATATTCGCTCGTGTTGTTGTACTCGCCCGAACCAACGCGATTTGCCACGAAAGCTTCCATCGCGTCGCTCATGGATATTGAAATCTTGGCCACAGCAATCTCCCGCTCTGCTCATGAATATAGAGCGAGTGGGATTAGATCGCAACTATTCCTACCGCCCTCTACCTCAGCTGCAGCGCCATCTCATCAATCAGCTGCTTCAGCTGCGTAGCCGCCTCGCCCATGTCGCGGTCATTCGTGCGGCTCGTTGACCGCACATCGATGCGCGAACCGGCGCCATCCGGCACAACGCGCACCGCGATATCGTACACCAGATCATACCAAGGCGAGTGATAGACCGCCTCGACCATGCCATCCGGCGGGCTTTCCAGCATCACGTCCCAACCGAGCCGGCGCGCAGCCTTCGCCGCTTCCAGCGTCGCCTGCGGCGGCGCCTGCTTCACCTTCAATGGCTCGATGTCGATGTAGAACCTCTTCTGCGCTTCGGCGAAGCTGAGGCCGGTCCAGTCACCATTGCCCTCGGGAACGATCGCATCGTCGCGCACGCGGATGGCGTCCGCATTTTCGCGCTGGCGCAACGTCTTCTCGGTGAAGGCAACCGGCAGGCTCCAGTCCGTCTGCACGTCATTGATCGGCGGCAACTGGTCCTTCATCGTCGCCTGCGCATAGAGCGTCCCCGCTCCCATGCCCGCGCCGATCATCAGCAACACGGCAACGATCGCGCCGCGATGCACCTTGCCGAACAACGACATGATGAGTCCCAGCAGCCCGACGCAAACCGCACCGAGCAGGACATACATGGCAATGCCGGTCATGCCGAAGCGGCCCGTATCGCGGTCAACCAGCCCCAAACGGAATAGGGCAGGCCCACAAACGATCAGCAGGATACCTACAACGAAAAGAAGAACGCCAAGCGCGAGTACGTAGACACGCAACGCTCCGCCCCGACGTTCCCCCGTTGTGTCGCTCATTCAGCCGCCTGGATGCTTGGCAACTTGTGGTCCTTGAACGTTGCACGCAGCGCCAGCTTGTTGATCTTGCCGGTCGCGCCGAGCGGGATCTTGTCGGTGAACACCACGTCGTCGGGCATCCACCACTTCGCGATCTTGCCGTTCAGATAGTTCAGCACGTCCTCGCGCGTCGCCGTAGAGCCCGGCTTCAGCTCGATGATCAGCAGCGGACGCTCATCCCATTTCGGGTGCGGCAGGCCGATGGCGGCGGCGTTCGCGACAGCCGGGTGGCCGACGGCGAAGTTCTCGATGTCGATCGACGAGATCCACTCGCCGCCCGACTTGATGACATCCTTCGCGCGATCGGTGATCTGCATGTAGCCGAACTCGTCGATGTTCGCGACGTCGCCCGTGTCGAAGAAGCCTTGCGCATCGAGGATGTTGCCGCCGGCATTCTTGAAGTAACCCTTGGCGACAGCCGGACCGCGCACGATCAGGTGGCCGGCCGTCTTGCCGTCACGCGGCAGATCCTTGCCATCGTCGTCCGTGATTTTCATCTCGACGCCGAACGGGGCGCGGCCCTGCTTCAGCTTGTACTTCATGATCGTGTCGTGGTCCTGCGCCAGCACATTCTCGGTCATCGAACCGAGCGAACCCAGCGGGCTCATCTCGGTCATGCCCCATGCGTGCACGACTTCGACCTGATAGTTCTCTTCGAACGCACGCAGGATGCGCTCCGGCACAGCCGAACCGCCGATCACAACGCGGTTGAGATGCGGCAGCTGCTTGCCGGTCGATTCCAGATACTGCAGCAGCATCAGCCAGACAGTCGGCACAGCCGCCGTGAACGTCACCTTCTCGCTGTCGAGCAGTTCATAGATGGACTCGCCATCCATTTTGGCGCCCGGCAGCACCAGCTTGGAGCCCGTCGCCGGACCCGAGAACGCGAGGCCCCACGCATTAGCGTGGAACATCGGCACCACCGGCAGCGTCGCATCAGCCGCGCCGATGCCGATCGCGTCCTTCTGCAGGCCGATCATCGTGTGCAGGATGTTCGAGCGGTGCGAGTACAGAACGCCCTTCGGATCGCCCGTCGTGCCCGACGTGTAGCAGAGGCCGCACGCGGTATCTTCAGGGAAGTCCCCCCACACAACCTCGGTCGAATGCGGCGCGATGTATTCCTCGTAAGTGCGGACGTTCAGCGACGTCTGCGGCTTGTGCGCGGCGTCCGTCAGCACGATCCAGTGCTTGACGCTCGGAACCTTGTCCTTGATCGCCTCAACGATCGGCTGGAACGTGATGTCGTAGAAGACGTGCGTGTCTTCGGCGTGGTTGATGATCCACGCGATCTGTTCCGGGAACAGGCGCGGGTTCAGCGTGTGCAGCACGGCGCCGATGCACATCGTGCCATACCACGTCTCGATATGCCGCTGCGTGTTCCACGCCAGCGTCGCAACCCGGTCGCCCTTCTGCACGCCGTCAGCCAGCAGCGCGTTCGAGCACTTGCGGGCGCGATAGTAGAGTTCCGAATAGTTCGAGCGGACAATCGGACCCTCGACCGAGCAGATCGGAAGAGCGTCGTGTAGGGAAAGAGTGTACCATCCAGTGT
>ERZ795059.99-NODE-99-length-126581-cov-16.566295_pt1 | contig 126581 bp, 108 predicted proteins | sample MGYA00375143_ERZ795059 | MGnify/ENA primary metagenome ERZ795059 (study PRJEB30188, sample SAMN05720168) | activated sludge metagenome | isolation source: Anaerobic digester | place: USA | collected 2015-01-07 ... | reverse complement strand
GCGGCGTCTTCGCCTCAATGACCAGAGGCCCGGCACTCTGTCCCAACTGCAGTTGCCGCCAGGCCAGACCGTTCTTATCGGTGGCTAAAAGATCGTCGCTGTTCTGCTCACCCAGAGCCACAGGCGTGTAATAGGCATCCATGGTTAACAGCGCCCGGTCAATCTGCAGCGCTCCGGCGTCCCAACGCAGCAGCAGGATATGAGCGCCGCTGCTCAGCGCGTAAAGACGATCGACGTTCGCCAGAGCGACCCGCTGCCAGTGCCAGCCGGGGGTGGTCTGAGGTACAGTCACCGTCTCTGCGGTGTTGCCGTCTATTTTTATAGACAGGGCGACCGGCGATGAATCCGGATTCCTCAGCCGCAGCCAGAGATAATAATCCGCCGTCTGATTGAGCTGAAAGCGCAGCGTATCGAAACCGGCGCTGCCGCCAAGCGGAGAACGCATGATCAGCCCTCCTCCGCTGCATTGGTCATCGTAACACCAGCGCATTGCGCCGGACAGGCCTCCTAGTTCCGGCTCCAGCCAGAGGGCGTTGGATGGAGCGGCCGGCTCGATCAGCTGGCCGTCGCCGGAAAGCACAGTGAAATCCACTCGCACGTTCGCCACCGGACGGTGGCTGGCATCGACCAGTTTGACGGTGAGGGGATCGTTCAGGGTGCGGCCCACCACCGCGGACTGATCCTCGCCCGCCACGGCCAGCAGCTGGGCGGGCGCTCCGCTGGAGACCGGGTCGGGCTCGGGTTCGATGATGATGGACTGGTCGGCCGCCAGATCGCGTAGGGCGCGCAGAGTGCCGTCGGCAAAGAGCGCCAGTAGATCAATGCGGGTTTCACTGCCCAGACCGAGGTGTTGGGCGGGAGAGGGTTGCGTGAGATGGCCCGAGGCGGAAACGATCTCGCGATAGCCCAACAGGGCTGCGGAATTGCCGAGTTCACCGCTGCGATAGCACCAAAGTTTTGCGCCGAATCCTCCGGCCTGACCGGACCGGCCCCTGGCCGTGATTTTAAGAAAGTGGTTGGCGTTGACAAGCGTATTCTGCTTCAGAACGCTGAACGCGTCGGAACGGTGAAAAAATGCATCCATATCGCCGTCGTCATCCGCGTCCCAGGCAGAGGCGGCGCGGACGTCGCCGGCGAACACTTCGGCGCCGGTGCCGTCGATCCGGGTGAACCGCAGACCGCCGTCGTTGCGATAGAGGGCGCCCGCGTTCTTTTCACCGCTGGTGAGGATATCCTGACGGCCGTCGTTGTCAAAATCAGCAAGGAGGATTGAATATCCATTCATGGGAATGGCGACGGCGGTGCTGACGTCGGCAAAGCCGCCGCCGGTGTTCTCATACACGCGCAGCAGTGGATCGGCGTCGCCGCTGATGTCGGACACCGTGATCAACAGATCTGAATCTCCGTCATTGTCCAAATCGCTCCAGGTGACGCCGTTGCATTTGTGGGTCAGATTCACCCCTAGCGCAGCCGCGCGATCGGTAAAAACGCCGGCGCCGTCGTTGATATAGAGTCGATTGGCGGCGAAACGTTTGACCACATACAGGTCCACATCGCCGTCGAGATCGAAATCGCACGCCGCCGCACTCTGCCGTTCCACACTGCTGGATTCTCGGACGTCGTTGCAGCCGCGATCTCTGCGGCTGAAATACCCCTTACCGTCGTTGAGATACAGCTCGTTGGGCGCTCGCTTGTTGAGTACGAACAAATCCAGGTCGCCGTCGCCTTCCACATCGAAGGCCAGCACCGAGGTGGTTTCTTCAGAAGAGGATTCGATGCCGCGAATGGAGGTTACGTTACGAAACGATTGATAGTTCACGTTTTCAAGTAGAACGTTCTGTCCCGGGGAATGAGCGTTGAACAGATCCAGATCGCCGTCGCTGTCCATGTCAAAAAACACCGCTCCCCGGCTGTTGCCCGCATCCTTGGCCTGCCAGGCCGCAGCGGATTCCGGGTACGGAAGCGTATCCCCGCTGGCGTACAAAGAATGGCGGTTCTGTTTAGAGGCGGCGGCGATCCGGCTGAGATACAGTTCATCCTTGCCGTCGTTATTGAGATCCGCCAACGCCATGCCCTGACCGCCGTAATAATGATCAAGCCCTGCTACGCCGAAACGCCAGGTCGCATCGGTGAACCACCGCGGCGTACCCGAGATCAACGGCGCCAACACGTCCAGATACGCATTCGCCATCACCTCATGGCCGCGCGAGTTGGGATGCAGATCATCGGCCATAAGGACCGTTGCATCGGTGGAAGCCCACAAAGGATTTTCCAAAAAACGAGTGAAATGATCGCACAGGTAGACCGGTTCGGATCGGCCGGTGAGATGCCCTTTCTGGAAATCCTGGACCATCTTGGCGAGTCGGGTGTTGAACACCACTACCAGACTGTCCTCTCCTTTTCTAGGGATGATCTGGCTGACAACGATGTGCTGCAGATATTGTCCTTTGCCATGGTGCCATGTCAACAGATAATTCACCAGCGTGATCATGGGCTCGATGTTGGTGGTGAATCCATTGGTGCCCAGATGAACGGCTGTCACCGTGGGATGGTATTTCTCCATGTCCGAGGCGACATCCATGGACCCGCCGGCAGAAAATTCCCAGATCTTGCTGCCGCCCTTGAAATGGCCCTCATAGGGAGATTCGCCGGAACTGCCGACAAAATCCGGGGACAGGCCCGCTGACTGCAACAGCTGGTATAAAATTTTGCGAAACCCGATGGAATCGGATGCGCCGCGTCCCTCGGTGATGGAATCCCCAATCAGCATCAGGCGCGGAGAAGCGTCGAGAACCATGGGCGGCAGCTGCGGAAACAGCGCCTGAACCGGCGATCCTGACAAAGACGCATCCGCCGTTGGCTGCAAAACCGGAGTCGCCTGCTGCGACACAGGCGCAGGTTGATCCGTTGCAGCATAAACAGACAATGAAAAACACAACAAAAATAAAATTATCCCGCCCGGTAAACGGTGTTTCAGCATCCCTATCTCCATGAGACTTCCAGGAGGTCCCTCCTGAAAATAATCAGACCTTGTGGTTATAACTTGTTTATAATAAAACTACTAAAAATACGGGAAACTGCGTAAAGACGGCAGCTGGAAAGAGCCTGCGCTTATTTCCTAATTTTATTATTTTTAAATAAGTTTTGTCAAGGTAATTTATCTTGACAATCTGCCCATATTTTAATAAATTATCAATACTCTCGAGGATGCAGAAACCATGACCAGAGATCACATACGAATTCGCGGCATGATTTTTCATGCCTATCACGGTTGTGAACAGGATGAACGCACCAACGGCCAAAGGTTTGAAGTGGATTTGGATCTGCTTTTCGACGCAGCGCCTGCGGCAGCCAGCGACCGTCTCAAAGACACCATCGACGTCCGTCAAGTTTACCGCGAGGTGCAGACCATCGTGACCAACGACCGTTTTTATTTGATCGAAACCCTGGGCGAACATATCGCTCAACGCATACTGCAGAGTTTTCCGGTAGGATCCGTGACTGTGGCGGTGCGCAAACCGTTCGCCCCGCTGGGGGGTCTGACGGATGGAACGGAAATTGAGATCACACGCAGTCGTCCGTGACGTGACCGAAGAGGGCATAGCCTATCTCAGCGTAGGATCGAATTTGGGCGATCGCCTGTACTTTCTCTGTGCTGCGGTACGGCGGTTGACGGACGCAGCGGAGATCCACGTGGGGGCCTTGTCCAGCGTTTACGAGACAGAACCGGTGGGCAAGGCCGATCAAGCCGACTTTCTCAACGCCGTGGTACAGGTACAAACACCGTTGCCGCCGCGGCGGCTTTTAGACCATCTGCTTCAACTGGAGCGGCAACTGGGGCGGCAACGCAACGAGCGCTGGGGCCCTCGCACGATTGATTTGGATCTGCTGGCCATGGCGAACGCAGTAAGCAACGATCCGGACCTGCTTCTTCCGCATCCGCGCCTGATCAGCAGGCGCTTTGTTCTCCAGCCGTTTGCGGAAATAGCGCCGGAGTGGGTGCTGCCGGGCGGTGAAAAGACGATCGCGGAGCTTTTGTCGGTATGCCCGGACCCGCACCGCGTTGATTTGTATCTGACCTCAACAGAGTTTCGTCGAAGGATTCAAACGATATGATGCCCAAATACATTTGTATCGAAGGTGTGATCGGCGCCGGCAAGACCAGCATGGCTCGATTGCTGGGTGAGCGGATGAATGCGCGGGTGATTTATGAAAAACCGGAAGAAAATCCTTTTCTGGCGGACTTTTACAAAGACCCGGCGCGATATGCATTCCAGGTGCAGTTGTTTTTTCTCCTCAGCCGCTATCGTCAGCAGCAGGAAAGTCTGCAACCTGATTTATTCCAGCCCGCCACAGTCTCGGATTATCTTTTTGCCAAGGACCGCATCTTTGCGCACCTGAACCTCGAAGACCGGGAGCTGTTTCTCTATGATCGTGTGGCGGGATTGTTGGAACGGGATATCCTCAAACCCGATCTAGTCGTCTATCTGCAATCCTCGGTCGAACGACTGATGGCCAACATCCAAAAACGCGGGCGCTCGTACGAAAAAGAGATGTCGGAGGAGTATATCCGCTCTTTGAATGAAGCCTATAATCGTTTTTTCTTTCATTACTCCGATACGCCCCTGTTGGTTGTCAACAGCGCGTTGATCGATTTTGTCAACAACCGCGAACATCTGGATGAACTGGTGAATCAGATTTTGCGGCCCCATTCCGGGATCGAATATTATTCGCCCGCTCGCTGACCCGCCTCGGCGTTTACCGCCGCGGCCCGGAGAGATTTCGGCGAAGATCGTCCGCGGTCCGATGCCGGCGGCTAAGCGCGATAGGCGGATTCACCATCCATAAAGATTAAAATCAGAGTGGCACATGTTCTTCCAATTGCTCATCCTGATCATTCTATTTTACGTGATCAACAAAATCTTTAAATATGTGTTTGGCCAGACGACGCCGCCGCGCGATCAGGAGGTGCGCGGGCAAGCTCACTCCAAACCCCTCGATTTGACGGAATCAGATGTTGAAGATGTCGAGTTTAAAGACTTGCCGAAATAACCCATCATTCCTATGAAGCTCTATTTGCGCATACTCGCCTATATCAAACCGTACTGGGCGCATCTCCTGGGATCGCTGGTATGTATTCTTTTCTTTACACTGTTCAACAGTGTTTTGACCCTGTCGGTTATCCCCTTTTTAAACACGATCTTCAGCCAGGAGCAGCAAACGCCGCCGGCCGCGGCTGCGGAAATTCAAGCCGCCGCTTCTCCGTCGACGCCGGCCGCCGGCCGCTGGTTGCAGGCCAAAGAACAGATGAAGGAATGGGTCTATGACCGGTTGATCGGTCGTGACAGACACCGGGCGCTGCAGCGGTTGTGCCTGCTCATCGTGATGCTCTTTTTTCTCAAGAGCGTATTCGATTACCTGCAGGCCTATTTTATGGCGTTCGTGGAACAGGGCGTGATCCGCGACATTCGCAACGATCTATACAGCCATATCAACCGGTTGTCGCTGGACTTTTACCATCGCACCCGCGCGGGGCAGATCATCTCCCGCATCACCAACGATGTGACGCTGGTGAACAGCAGCATCTCGGCGGGGTTCGTCACTCTGATCAAAAATCCGCTGATGCTGATCGCCGCTCTGATTCTGGCGGTTACTCTGAGTTGGCGACTCACCCTGGTCGCGTTTCTGGTGGCGCCGTTCAGCATGGCGATCATCGGCTGGATCGGAGTGCGGCTGCGCAGGGAGAGCACCATCTCCCAGGAACGCATGGCGGACCTGACCTCCACGCTGCAGGAGACTGTATCCGGCGTTCGAGTCGTCAAGGCTTTTGCCATGGAGAACTTTGAAATCCGCAAATTTGCCGGCGAAACCGATCGGTATTTCCGCTCTCTGCTCAAAATCACCCGCACGCGCAACCTATCCTCGCCGTTGACCGAGTTTCTCGCCGCCGGTGTGGCTGTGGGCATTCTCTGGTTCGGCGGCCGCCAGGTCTTGGAAGGGCAAATGCTGGCGCCGGAGGAATTCATCGGCTTTCTTCTGATCGTTTTCTCCATGATGCAGCCGATCAAGGAGCTCTCCAGCGTGCACAACCGCATTCAGGAAGGACTGGCTGCCGCGGAACGCATTTTTCATGTCCTGGATCAAAAGCCCACTGTACAGAACCGAGCCCATCCCATCCCGGTGAACGATTTTGCCTCCTGCATCGCTTTTGAGCAGGTCTCCTTTGGCTATCATCGCGATCGGCTGGTTCTAAAAGACATCTCGCTCCAGATCAGCAAGGGCGAATGCCTGGCCATCGTCGGGCCCAGCGGCGGCGGCAAATCCACACTGGTGGATCTGGTGCCGCGCTTTTACGATCCGCAAAAAGGCCGGATTACCCTGGACGGACTGGACCTGCGCGATCTGGAGTTAAGCCATCTGCGGCGGCTCATGGGCATCGTCACCCAGGAGACCATTCTTTTCAATGATTCGGTGCTGCGCAACATCGCCTATGGACTGGAGGACAAAACTCTGGAAGAAGTGATGGAGGCGGCCAACGTCGCCAACGCCCATGACTTTATCTCCCAGCTGCCTCAAGGGTACGAAACCAACATTGGTGAACGGGGGGTCACCCTCTCGGGCGGGCAACGCCAGCGCATCGCCATCGCACGTGCGGTTTTAAAAAATCCACCGATCCTGATCCTGGACGAAGCGACCTCCGCGCTGGACACCGAATCGGAAATACTCGTCCAACAGGCTATCGAAAGACTGATGAAGCATCGCACATCGTTCGTGATCGCCCACCGCTTGTCCACAGTTCTCAATGCCGACCGCATCATCGTCATAGACCACGGCGCCGTCGTGGAACAGGGGCGGCATGACGAGCTGGTCCAAGCCGGCGGATTATATCAAAAACTGTATACCATGCAGTTCCACACCTAACCAAATCGAGGCATCCCATGCATCACATCATTCAAACCGCTCAGGCCCCTGCGGCCGTCGGCCCTTACAGCCAGGCCATTCACGCGGCAACGACCCATACCATTTATACGGCCGGTCAATTGGGCCTGGATCCACAGACCGGCAACCTGGTCGAAGGCGGAGTAGAGGCTCAGACCCGGCAGGCGCTGCACAACCTTCAGGCCATCCTGGAGGCAGCCGGCGCATCCATGCGCCAGGTGGTTAAAACCGTAGTGTTCCTGAAAAATATGGACGACTTTGCCTCCATGAATCAAGTCTATGCCGCTTTTTTCCCTGAGCAGCCGCCGGCGCGTTCCACCATCGAGGTGGCCCGGTTGCCTAAAAACGGATTAGTGGAGGTCGAAGCGGTGGCGGTCATTGAATGATGCGTTGTCGTATAATCCTCGCAGCAGCCCTCCTGAGAGCCGGCTGCGCTGCCTGGGCCGCCGGTCAGCCATTCACAGCCGACAGCGTCAAGTCCCCCACCGGCGCCATGTTGCGGTCGCTGGCGGTGCCGGGATGGGGACAATGGTACAATGGAAAAAAATTCAAAGCCGTGCTGCTGGCCGGCGGAGAGATCGGACTGGCGGCGGACGCCGTCGTCCTCAATCAGCTGGCCGCACGCAGCGATAACGCACAGGACCGCGCCTTTTATCGCGACAACCGCAGCCTCGCCATCTGGTGGCTGGCTGCCGTGATTCTGTATGCCATGGCGGACGCGTATGTGGATGCGCATCTGCACGGCTTTGATGAAAGTCTGGAGCTCAGCACAGGACCGCCGATGGCGGATCCGCTTTATCATGCACCGATGACAAAAATCACATTCCATTTTGCCCTTGGAGGTTGAACCATGACGCGAACCGAGGCGTTCGAATTAACCCGATCCCGCTTCACTAATCAAAATCTATTCAAGCACGTGCTGGCGGTTGAAGCAGTGATGCGCGAACTGGCCGAACACCTGCACCAGGACCAAGAGGCGTGGGGACTGGCGGGATTGCTGCACGATCTGGATTACGAGGAGACCATGAAGACGCCGGAACGGCATACGGTGGTCACTATGGAACTGCTCAAACCCCATGCGGTTGCCGAGGACATCCTACATGCAATCCGATGCCACAACAACCTGGCGCCGCGCGAAAGCCTTTTGGACAAAGCGCTGTACGCCGTCGATCCCATCACCGGGCTGATCGTGGCCGCGGTGCTCATGCACCCGGATAAAAAACTGGCTTCACTCACCAGCGAATTTGTCCTCCGACGGTTCAAGGAGAAGAGCTTTGCCAAGGGCGCGAATCGTGAACAGATACAGACCTGCGCGGATCTCGGCCTTTCTCTGGAAGAATTCACCACCATTGCCATAAACGGCATGCAGAAGATCAGCAACGAGTTGGGGTTTTAATATGCTCCGGCTCTGCGGGCTTTTTCTTCTGCCGGCGCTGTTGTTCGGTCAGGCCCACCCCGACAGCACCGCCCATCATTCGGGCAAACCAGTCGCTCGAGACCTCTGGCTGGCCAAGGACAAGGCGGACCATCTGATCTGTTCCGCCTTTCTGGTGGGCTTGGGATATTATATGGCGCACGAGGAGATGAACCGTCCCCATCGCCAGGCCTGCACCGTTGGGTTGGGATTTTCTTTTTCCCTAGGCATAGCCAAGGAGGTCTATGACCGCCGCGGACGTAAAGGAACGGCAAGCTGGCGCGATCTGGCGGCGGATGCCTTGGGATGCGGTTTAGGATACGCCCTGATCACGTTGGGCCGCTGAAGGGGCTTGCTCATTAATTCGTTTCAATCATTGATTCGCGATTTTCACTTAATCACAGGAAGTTAGACCCATGCAGGGGAAACTCAAGACGATCAGCTTGCACGCAGGCCATGGTGCACAAAAGCAGTCCTCTTTTTTTACACACGCAGAAAAGTCGGCCGGCGCCAAGGAACAACGCGCCGTTTCAGGGATGACGTACCGGGCGCAATGGATCAGCCGTCTTTCATTCAAGGGACCGAAACGATGAGCGTATCCGCCCCGAGCGCCCCTATCGATAAACCGCGCTCCAACTGCGGCGTAGTGGCGGTCTATGGCCATCCGGATGCGGCGCGGTTCGCCTATCTGGGCATTTACAGCCAGCAGCATCGAGGACAGGAAAGCGCCGGCATCGTCTCCGGCGACGGCCGGCAGTTGCATCGCCACGTCGGTCGCGGTCTGGCGGCGGATGTTTTTTCCGACGCGCAGATTTTCAGCACGCTGACCGGCCATTTGGCCATCGGCCATAATCGCTACTCGACCACCGGCGCCTCCATGCTGGTCAACGCCCAACCCATTCTGGTGAATCTCGTCGACGGTCCCTTTGCCGTCGCCCACAACGGCAACTTTACCAACTCGGGGCTTTTGCACAAACAGCTGGCGGACGAGGGCGCACTGTTTCAGACCGGCACGGACACTGAGGTGATCCTTCATCTCATCGCGCGCTCGCACGCCGCCACCCTGTCGGAAAAAATCATTCAGGCGCTGCGGGAAATTCGCGGCGCTTATTCGCTGGTCATGATGACAAAAGATCGCATCTATGCCGCCCGCGACCGCAACGGCGTACGGCCGCTCTGCCTCGGCAAAAAAGACGGCGTCTGGTTCGTCTGTTCCGAGACCTGCGCATTGGATCTCATGCGCGCCGATGTGATCCGCGACGTCCAACCCGGCGAGTTGATCGAAATCGGGCCCAATGGAATGCTCAGCCATCAGATCGAGCCCTGCCCGGCGCGTTACGCCTGTATTTTCGAATTCATCTACTTTGCCCGTCCGGACAGCCGCATCTACAACGAAAACGTCGACAAAGTTCGGCGAAAGCTGGGGAAAAACCTCGCGCTGGCCAGTCCGGCGGATGCCGACATCGTAATCTCTGTGCCGGACTCCAGCAACACCGCCGCTCTGGGATACTCGCGCCGTTCCGGCATAAAATTTGAATTGGGACTCATCCGTAACCACTATGTCGGTCGTACTTTTATTCATCCGCAACAGGATATGCGCGATTTCAGCGTGCGGGTGAAATTCAACGCCGTGAGAGGAGTGCTCAACGGCCGACGTGTGGTGCTGGTGGAAGATTCCATTGTACGCGGCACCACGCTGCGGCAGCTCGTCCGCCTGGTCCGCAACGCCGGCGCCGCAGAAGTGCACGTCCGCGTGAGCTCACCGCCCATCCTCGCGCCCTGCTACTATGGCATGGATTTTCCCCACAAGGGAGAATTGATCGCCGCCACTATGAGCGTTGAGCAGATTCGCACCTACCTCGAGTGCGACAGTCTGGCCTACCTGAGCATGGAGGGCTTGATGAACTCGGTCTCCTGTGAGGAGGGAGGCTACTGCACCGCCTGTTTTTCCGGCGAGTATCCCATCCTGGTTGAGGACAGCATCGGCAAGCTCCAACATGAGGTGCTGTGATTCATGAAGTCCGGACTGAAACGGCTCGATTATCTATTCGTTCTGCGGCCGACCCTTTTCTACCCGGTGTGGACCGTGGCGCTGGCCGGACATTGGGCTCAGGCGCGCACAACACCGGTTGCGCAAGGCGGGGCTGTTTCGGATGCCCTGGTTATGCTCTATCTGGCCGGGCTGACCCTGGTGCTCGGCGCCTCGTTCGTCATCAACCAGACAACGGATATTCAGAGCGATCGGTTGAACAACAAACTCTATCTGATCGCCAACGGCAGCATTCCGTTGCGCGCCGCTTATCTGGAAACTGCCTTGTTGTGCGTTATCCCCATCCTGACCATGCTTTTCTTTCGCCGTGATCTGGCGCTGCTCCTGGCGGCCGCTTTTCTGACCACCGGCTGGGCCTACAGCCTGCCGCCGCTCTCGCTCAAGGACCGGCCGATCGGCGGCAGCCTGACCAATTTTCTCGGCGGTTTGGCCATCTTTAGTTATGGCTGGTGTCTTCAGGCCGGCTGCTCGCTCTCCATGCTGCTGCACAGCCTTCCTTATCTGCTGGCTGTCCTGGCGGTCTATTTCCTCACGACCATACCGGACCGCCACGGAGACGCCGCGGCAGCCAAGAACACCGCTGCAGTCCAATGGGGGGTGAAAAAAACCATCGGCGCCGGTTGCGTCGCCGAAGTCGGCGCCGTGGCAACCGCTGTCTGGATGCGCGATCCGGTCATCCTCACTGCGTCGCTGCTGGCCCTGCCTTTTTTCATTCGTACAGCGCTGAAACAGGACGACGCAAGTGTTCAGCAAACCTGCAAATACTCTATTTTGTTCTTATCCCTGATCATCTGCATTCGATTTCCTGTTTACCTCCTTTTCATCGTTTTGGTCTTTTTCGCCAGCAAATGGTATTACCGCGTTCGTTTTGCCGTCAACTATCCGAGTTTGCGCACATGAAGCCTGAACAAAGCTTGCCTATTCGTTGCGATTTCTGCGGCGCCTGCGTCGCCGTATGCCCCGTGGATGCCATTCAGCTCGATGAAGCGCACTGGCGCCTGTTTGCCGAGCGATGCACCCAGTGTGAAGCTTGTGTCATGGTATGCCCGATGAATGCCCTGGAGATGAAGCATGAAGAACCAGTATGACATCGTGGTGGTCGGCGCAGGGCCTGCCGGCGCGATGGCGGCGCATGCTGCAGCGCAAACCGGCGCTCGAGTGCTGCTGCTGGAAAAAGACCGGCAGGCAGGCATTCCTGTGCGCTGTGCCGAAGGTGTTGGCGAAGGGTCCTTTCGCAAGGTGTTTCCGCAAGTGCCCGAGTCCTGGATCTGCCAGCGCATCACCAAAGCCGTCATCCACGCCCCCTCCGGCGCAGAACTGCCGATTGCCAGCCGACACACCGGGCTGCTTTTGGACCGCAAACGATTTGATTTCGATCTGGCGCATCGAGCGGTGCAGGCAGGCGCTGAGCTGTTTGTCAAGGCCAATGTCCATGGAATGCATATCGACAAGGCCAAGGGCGCGCAGGTGCAGGTGCGGTGGTTGGACCGCGAGGTGACAGTCACGGCCCAAGTGGTCATCGGCGCCGACGGCGTTGAATCGCGCGTCGGTCGATGGGGCGGACTGAAAACCGTCACGCCGCTCCGCGACCTGGACGCCTGTGCGCAGGTGCTGGCCGGCCCCGTGGACCTAGCCATGGATACCTGTCATTTTTATTTCTCTGAACATGTAACGCCAGGCGGCTATGCGTGGATTTTCCCCAAAGGGGACGGTCTGGCCAATATCGGCCTGGGTGTGTCGGGCGACCGTTGCGCCGACGCCAGGCCCTACGCTCAACTGCAGGCCTTTCTTCATCAGCACTTTCCCGGCATCCGCCAATTGAGCGCCACCTGCGGCGGTGTGCCCTGTTGTGCGCCGATGAAAAAGATCGTCAGCGACCGGCTGATGCTGGCCGGCGACGCGGCCCATCAGGTCAATCCGCTCACCGGCGGGGGCATTGTCAACGCTCTGATCGCCGGCCGTTTGGCAGGTAAAATCGCCGGCCAGGCCGTTCAGGAAAACGACTGTTCGGCTGAACGGTTGCGCGAATACGAAAAAACCTGGCAGCAGACCGAAGGGGTGAGACAGGCCCGCGCCTTTCGGCTGAAACAGGCCATGTTTTCACTGAACGACGAGAGACTCAATATACTAGCCGACACGGTGCTAAATTTGCCGTTTGAAAAGAGAACGATTATCAATATATTTAAATACGCCCTGCTGAAAAAGCCCTCTTTGATCTGGGATGCCGTCAAGGTCTTTACCTAAGGGATATGATGCATTCGGAAATTTTTCAATTGATAAAAAAAGATCCGCACACATGGAGTTTGGCCAATCTGCTCTCGCTGTCGCGTTTGCTTTTTCTGCCCCTGCTCTGCTGGGCCATCACGCTGCAAACCCGCGCGGGCAATGCTCTGGCGCTCCTGTTCCTCGCGCTCTCGGGAGCCACTGATTTTTTCGACGGATACCTGGCGCGCAAACTGGATCAACGCTCCTTTCTAGGCCGCATTTTGGATCCTCTGCTGGACAAGATCACTGTAGGAGTCACTCTGCTTTTTCTCGCAGCCTATCGCCAGCTGCCCTACTGGTATGTGTTCCTGGTGATCGCCCGGGATGTGCTCATTCTGACGGCAGCGGCCAGCCTGGTCAAACACATCAAGGCAGTGGCAGAATCCAATTTTCTCGGCAAATGGACGCTCGGATCGTTTCTCATCGTCATCATGACCTATATTCTCAATTGGAGTCCCTATCAACTCATCGCACTCTGGATTTCCTCCCTGCTGGTGCCGGCCACCCTGTTCAGCTATCTGAAGAAATTCTGGGAGCTCTTGCAGACCGATCAAACTTGACAGGATGTACGACGTGTTATCCCTATTGCAAAAACTTTCATCCGGTTTACAGAAAACCAGGTCGTCGCTGGTCGAAGGCATCCACCGCGTGGTCAACAAAGCCCGCGGTCTGGACGCAGAGGTGTTGGAAGGCCTGGAAGAACAGCTGCTGCTCAGCGATATGGGCTGGGAGACTGTGGAGCAGATCATGGAGCAGCTGCGTCGACGGGCAAGCGCAGCCAACGCCTTCAATGCAGAAGAGATCCTGCAGATCCTGAAACAAGAGTTAAATGAGCAGCTGCGCGGTGTGGCGCACGGCCCTTTGAACACAGAAACCGCAAAGCCCTATATCATCAGCGTCGTCGGAGTGAACGGCGCCGGCAAGACCACCACGATCGGCAAGTTGGCGCACCTGTTCAGTACACAGGAGCGCAAAGTGTTAGTGGCAGCGGCGGATACGTTTCGCGCCGCAGCGGTGGAGCAGCTGGATGTCTGGCGCCATCGTGCCGGCGTTGATATCGTTCACGCTCAGCCCGGCGCAGATCCAGCGGCTGTGGCGTTTGATGCGCTCAAAGCCGCCATGTCGCGTCAAGTGGATGTGTTGCTGATCGATACCGCAGGCCGTCTGCACACCAAGGGCAATCTGATGGCTGAACTGACCAAGGTGAACAAGGTGCTGGAACGTCAATGCGCAGGCGCCCCACATGCGGTGCTGCTGGTGATCGACGCCGGCACTGGTCAGAATGGCCTGATTCAGGCCAAAGAGTTCACCAAAGCGGCGCCCATCACCGGCCTGGTGATCACCAAACTGGACGGCACTGCCAAAGGCGGCATTGTTTTTTCCATTGTCCGCCAACTCGGTCTGCCGATCTGTTACATCGGCTTGGGTGAAAAAATCGACGACCTCGAGCCCTTCGAGCCGGAGACCTTCATCGAGGCCCTCTTTCAATGAAACTGGCGTTCGTCGATCTGGGCTGCCCAAAAAACACCATCGATCTGGAGACGATTCTTGCCGGGCTGGATAAACAGCTCCGCCTGGTGCAAGACGCCCGCGAAGCCGACGTGGTGTTGGTGAACACCTGTGCGTTTATTGAAAGCGCAAAACAGGAATCCATCGACACCATCCTGGAACTGGGCCGGATCAAAAAGGAACGACCGGAGTTTAAAATAGTAGTGAGCGGCTGCCTGCCGCAGCGCTATCCACAGCAGTTGGCGCCGGTGCTCCCGGAAGTGACGGCGTTCTTTGACAGCATCGATGCCGTAAAAACACGCGCACAATTGCGCCGTTTTCTAAATCTGCCGGTTGCCTGTTCCAGCCTGCGCAGGCGCGTGGGACCGCCGCATTACGCCTATCTTCGGCTGGCGGAGGGGTGCGACAACCGCTGCAGCTATTGCGCCATCCCGCTGATCAAGGGCCGCTACGTCAGCCGCCCGCAACGGCAGATTATCCGCGAGGCTAAAAGCTTGGTTGAACAGGGCTGTCGCGAGATCAACCTGGTGGCCCAGGACACCACCTATTATGGCCGAGAGCGCCGGGAGCCGGGCGCCCTGGTCGCCCTGTTGGAAAAATTAGCCGAGATCGACGGCCTGCATTGGATCCGCCTGCTCTACACTCATCCAGCGCACTATACGCCGGAGTTGATCCGCAGCATCGCTCAGCTGGACAAAGTGGTTAAATATGTCGATCTGCCCATTCAACATATCAGCGATCGGGTGTTGGAGCGCATGCACCGGCGTACGACCAGCAAACAAATAGAATCCCTGATCGACCGGTTGCGCGCCGCCATTCCGGATCTGGCCATCCGCACCACGGTGCTGGTCGGTTTTCCCGGCGAGACCGAACAGGAATTTCAAAAGCTTATGCGTTTTATCGAAGCGGTCCGCTTTGAGCGGCTCGGCGCTTTCACCTATTCGGAAGAAGAAGGCACCCGCGCCGCCCAGCTGCGCAACTCGGTCCCGTTCAAAACCAAACAGCGGCGTTACCTGGAGATCATGGAAACCCAGGCCGGCCTTTCTCTGGAGCGTCAGCGCAGCCTGATCGGCCGATCCCTGGCTGTACTGATCGACGAAGTTGTTCGGGAGACGAAACAGAGCATCGGTCGCACCATGTGGGACGCTCCGGAGATAGACCAGGCGGTCATCATGGACGTGGCGCTCAAACCCGGGCGGTTTTACAACGCCGTGGTGGTCGGCGCCGACCCCTTTGATCTGTTTGCCAGAATAGAATGAAATGCTTTCAGGCGTTTTGGTGTTTTAGAAAATGCCAAAAAGCGCCGGAACGGAAGATCGATTCCTTCCGGGTTGTGATTCAGTTAGGCCATTCTGAGAGGAGTGCCTTATGCATAAACAAATGATGCGCTGCCTGATCCTGTCGGGACTTTTTTTCATCACCTCCCTGCGGGGCCAGGCGGAGATGAGCAATTTGCAGGATAACCGCGGACCGGCCTTTCACCTGGATGCCGTCAATCTGGCCACCCCAGATCGTCCTGACCTGAGCCGCCTCAGCCTGTTCATCGAACTGGTCTATGACGAACTGCAATTTATCAAAATGACTGACGTCTATGAAGCAGAGTACGAGATCTCGATCATCATCTATGATGAAGACGGCGAACAGGTCGACGGCAAATCGTTTCTGGAAAAAGTCACGGTGGCCGAATTCGATCAGACCAACAAGAGAACGTCGTATAACCAGAGCAACCGGACCTTTGATCTGCAGCCCGGTTCCTATAAAATCGAGGTAACCCTGCACGATCCAGAGTCGGGGCAGAGCAGCCGCATCAAGCGCAATATCACTCTGCATGATTTCTCAAAAAACCAACTGGCGATCAGCGATATTATCTGGGTTTCTGAAGTGGGCGTCGATTCATCGGGCTTTATTCACAGCATCCGTCCGCAAGTCTCGGACCCGCTCAAAGGGCTGAGCTCGCCCTCCTACGCTTACTTTGAAATCTACAATCCCCAGAATCTCGCGAATCTGTCCGTGGACTATGAGCTGCGCCGGGAGCATAAGAAAAAAACTATCAAGGCCCGGTTGCTGGAAAACGTCATCGGCGAAAAACGGATCGTCTACTTTCCGATACACGCCGACAGCCTCAGCCACGGCATCTATCATCTGATCGTCAAAGCCCGCGCCGGTAAAGAGGAGGCCAAAGTCGACAAGACCTTCTACGTCCGCTGGAGCATCCTCCCGGTCAACGCCCGCGATCTGGATGAGGCGATCGACCAGACTCGATACATTGCCACCAAGGAAGAATGGAAGCGGCTGAAAAAGGCCAAGGATGAACAACGGCTGGAAGAGTATAAAAAATTCTGGCTGCGCCGCGACCAGACGCCTGGCACCGAGTTGAACGAAGCCATGGAATCCTATTATACGCGCATCGAATACGCCAATCAGAATTTTTCCGCTATGCAGTTCCAAGGGTGGCGGACCGACCGGGGCATGGTGTATATCATTCTCGGGCCGCCGGATGATGTGGAGCGCAACGCGTATCCCCGCTACTCCAAACCGTACGAGATCTGGTACTATTATCGCTATAACACTGAGTTTGCCTTTCTCGACGCCACTGGATTCGGCGACTACCATCTGGAAACGCCCTACTCGGTCTATGAGTTTCAAAGGCTGATCGACCGCTGATCCTCAGGCCCCTCGCCGTCCGACAAGCGACAAGCGGCTGAACCCGTCCGGAACAAAGGAAGCGACATCGCATGACCATCCGCAAACCTGAAAGATTGAAACGAGGCGACCTGATCGGCATTCTCTCACCGGCCAGTCCGCCTCATGGTGAGAAGAAAGAGCAGTACGGCAAAGGCGTGCAGTATCTACTCGATGGCGGCTATCGCATCCTCGAAGGACAGCATGTGTTCAGGGAGTACGGCTACCTCGCGGGCACGGATGAAGAACGGGCCGAGGATCTAAACGCCATGTTCGCTCACCCGGATGTGCGCGCGGTTTTCTGTTCCCGCGGCGGCTATGGCACTCCGCGCCTGCTCGATAAAATCGACTACTCGGCGGTCAAAAAACATCCCAGGATTCTCGTGGGCTACAGCGATATCACCTGTCTGCAGTTGGCTCTGTATGCCAAAACCGGCTTGATCAGTTATTCCGGCCCCATGGTGGCGGTGGAAATGGGCAAGGGCATCCATCCGCTTACTGAAAAATATTTCTGGCCGCTGCTGACCTCCACGCGGCGGGTGGCCATGAAAGCGCGCCTTGGAGAGTTCAAGCCCCATCGCATTCATCCCGGCACGGCCGAAGGCCGCCTGCTGGGTGGGTGCCTATCGCTCATCGCTCCGCTGCTGGGCACCGAATACCAGCCTGATTTTCGCGGCGCTATTCTGGTGCTGGAGGATATCGGCGAAGAGGTCTACAACATCGACCGGTATCTGGTGCAGCTCAAATATGCCGGCATTCTGCAACAGATCAGAGGGTTGGTGTTCGGCCAGTTTCTCGACACCGTGGACGAGGAAAAGACCTCCCCGGATCTTTCGCTGGATGAGGTGATTCACGAATACACCCATGACCTCGCCATCCCCATCCTGGCCAATTTCCCATACGGTCACAATGAGATCAAGTACACCTTGCCCATCGGCTGCCGGGTCCGGCTGGACGCCGGCCGCGGTATGCTGACCACCCTGGAATCCGGAGTACATCATGGCTGACACACCGGCGCTCGCCGTCGCGGTATTCGTCTCAGGCCGCGGCTCCAACGTTCAGGCGATCCAGGACAAAATAGATCGCGCTGAATTGAACGCCCGCATCGTGCTGATGATCAGCAGCTCTGCGAAAGCCGGCGCCCTGGAAATCGCCCGTCGTCACCACATCCCGGCCTTTACCTTGACGGCCGACCAGTATGTGGATGAGGCGGCCTATAGCCAGGCGCTTCTGCACCTGCTTGAAGACCACGCAGTACGATTGATCGTTCTGGCCGGCTATCTGAAAAAAGTGCCTGTCCAGATCGTCCAATCCTATCGCCATCGCATGATCAACATCCACCCGGCGCTGTTGCCATCCTTCGGCGGCCAGGGGTTATACGGCCGTCATGTTCATGAGGCGGTGCTGAACTATGGGTGCAAGGTCTCAGGCGCCACCGTACATCTGGTGGACTTTGAATACGATACCGGGCAGCCTCTGCTGCAGCGCTGTGTCCCGGTCCAGGAGGAGGACACTCCGGAAACGCTGGCGGCCCGGGTTCTGGCCGTAGAACACGAAATCCTGCCTGAGGCCATCCGCCTCTTTGCCGAGAACCGCATACAGGTCCAGGAGGGCCGGGTGCGGATTCGAGCGGAACGGGGATAAGGGTAAGCGGTATTCATCGACCCGGCAACCCACAGGACCGGCCTGCCGTCGGCAGTTTTTTCTGGTTCGCATCAAATCTTTTGCATTTTTCAAAAAAATTGGTATAATATAAGTTTCAACTAGAGGGGGGCTTCTGCGTCCGGCCTGCCGGGCTGCGTGCCCCTATCTGCTGTCTGCGCCAACTCGAGGCCTATCGTGATCGATCAAATCAAAATCAGACGCGCCCTGATCAGCGTGTACGACAAAGAAGGACTGCTGCCGTTTGCCCAAAAACTGGCGGAACTCGGCGTCGAAATCCTATCCACCGGCGGCACCGCCCAATTTCTCCGGGATCATCAGATTCCGGTCACCAGTGTCGCAGATGTCACCGGGTTCCCGGAGATCCTCGACGGCCGGGTTAAAACGTTGCATCCCTCCATTCATGCCGGCATTCTGGCCAAACGGGAAGAGCCGACGCAGATGGCAGAGATCGCTGAAAAAAAAATTCAGCCTATCGACCTGGTGGCGGTCAACCTGTATCCCTTTGAAAAAACCGTCGCCCAGCCGAGCGTTACCCTCAAACACGCACTGGAGAATATCGATATCGGCGGACCGTGCATGATCCGTGCCGCAGCAAAAAATTTCGGCGGCGTGACGGTCGTGACCAGTCCAGACCAATATGATAAAGTTCTGCAGGAACTCGATCAGCATCAGGGCTGTACGACGCTGGCCACGCGCGCCTTGCTGGCGCGTCAGGCGTTCAGCCGCACCTGTGAATACGACGCGGCCATCTCCCGCTGGCTGTATCAGCAGGCGGAACCGGAGAACCGGTTCCCCGATTGTTTCCCGTTTGTTCTTCACAAAAGGCAGGATCTGCGCTATGGCGAAAATCCTCATCAACAGGCGGCGTTTTATATGGACGATTCAGGACGCGCTTTCGGCCGGCAGTTGCACGGCAAAGAGCTGTCCTTCAACAATATCATGGATATTCATTCCAGCGTCGGACTCTCGCTCGAGTTCAGCGAACCCTGCGCAGTGATCGTCAAGCACAACAACCCCTGCGGCGTAGCTGTGGGGGCGAATCTGCTCGATGCTTATCGTAAAGCGCTGCAGTGCGATCCAGCTTCCGCTTATGGCGGCGTGGTGGCGTTCAACAAGCCGGTGGATGAAGCACTGGCCGCGAAACTGGTTGAACTGTTTCTGGAGGTGATCACTGCGCCCGCGTTCGACGCAGCGGCTCTCTCCCTGCTGACCGCCAAGAAAAACCTTCGTCTTTTGCAATGGCCGGATGTTCGGCTTCAGGCCGGTGATCTGGACATCAAGAAAGTGCTCGGCGGCTATCTGATCCAGACGGTCGACATCGAGCCGGCCGATGCGGCCGAGTTCAGAGTGGTCAGCAAGCGGCAACCGGCCGCGCAAGAGTGGCAGGCCATGCGCTTCGGCTGGAAAGTGGCCAAATGGATCAAGAGCAACACCATCATATTTGTCGCAACAGACAGAACTCTGGGAATCGGCGCCGGCCAGATGTCGCGGGTGGACTCTTCGAGAATTGCGGTGCTCAAAGCCGAACAGGCAGGCCTGAACCTGGCCGGTTCTGTGGCGGTCTCCGATGCCTTCTTCCCGTTCCGCGACGGCGTGGATGTGCTGGCCCAGGCCGGCGCCGTCGCCGTGATTCAGCCCGGCGGCTCCGTACGCGATGAAGAAGTCATCGCCGCGGCCGACGAACGCAATCTGGCCATGGTATTTACCGGGTTGCGCCATTTCAGACATTGAGCCGCATCGATCGGCACAACCCTTAACTTACAGCAGAACCTAACAACCTCAGACAGGGCCTACGCAGCATGAATCTTTTCAAATCCATTTTCGCCAACGATCTCGCCATTGACTTGGGAACCGCCAACACGCTGGTTTATATAAAAGGTCGTGAAGTCGTTTTAGATGAGCCCTCCATCGTAGCCATCCGTAAAAGCACCCAGGAGATCGTCGCCTACGGAGACAACGCCCGAGAGATGGTCGGCCGCACGCCGGGAGAGATCATCACCATCCGGCCGCTCAAGGACGGCGTCATCGCCGATTTCGATCTGGCGGAACAGATGATCCGTTATTTCATCCGCAAGGCTATGCCGACGCGCGTCCCGCGGCCGCGCATCGCCATCTGCGTTCCGACCGGCATCACCGAGGTGGAAAAACGCGCAGTGCGCGACTCTGCGGAACATGCCGGCGCCCGGGAAGTCTATCTCATCGAAGAACCCATGGCCGCGGCCATCGGACTGGGCCTGCCCATCGAACAGCCGGTGGGCAACATGATCATCGATATCGGCGGCGGCACCTGCGAGATCGCAGTGATCGCCATGTACGGCATCGTCAACTCGATCTCCATCCGCATCGGCGGCGACGAGATGAACGAGGCGATCGTGCAGTATTTTAAAAAGAGCTTTAACCTGCTCATCGGAGAGATCACCGCCGAAGAGATCAAATGCAAACTGGGATCCGCCGCACCCTATGACGGCAAGGACACTATGACGGTCAAAGGCCGCGATCTGGTGGCCGGCATTCCCAAGACCGTCACCATCAGCTCCAAGCAGGTCCAGGAAGCGCTGGCCGATACCATCAACACCATCGTCGATTCCGTCAAACTCTGCCTCGAGCAGACGCCGCCGGAGTTGTCCGCGGATATCCTTGACCGCGGCATCCTGATGAGCGGCGGCGGCTCGATGCTGCGCGGCTTGGACGAACGGCTTCGACGGGAAACCAACCTGCCGGTCATCCTGTCGGAAGAACCCCTGCTCGCGGTCGTGCGCGGCACGGGCAAGGTTCTGGAAGACCTAAACCGCTATCGCAAAGTATTGACCCATATTCGCAGGTATTAGTCTTCCCCATGTCTATGAAACGGTTTTTCCGCAACGTTGCTCCGCACCCTCCTGGCGGAACAACCATATCCCCGAACCGACGCAGGCTGTTGTTCATCCTGGTGGCGCTCTTCATCGCATTCCTCTCCTGGATCGTCTATCTCAGTTTCAGTCTGCCTTCCTTCGACCAGCTGGAAAACTATAATCCCGAATTGGCGACCAAAGTCTTTTCCGCAGACGGCGTTCTGATCAAAGAATTTTTTACCGAACGCCGGTTTTACGTCCCTCTGGCTGAGATCCCGGAGCCCATGGTCAAAGCCGTTTTGGCCATTGAGGATCACCGCTTTTACAGCCATTGGGGCATCGCCCCGCTGCGCTTCCTGCGCGCCGCTTTGTCGGATATTCTAACCATGAGCCGTCAACAGGGCGCCAGCACTCTGACCCAACAGCTGGCCCGGCGCCTGCATCTGAGTCCGGAGAAAACCATCACCCGCAAGATCAAAGAGATGATCACCGCGGTGCAGCTGGAACGAACCTACACCAAGCATGAAATCATGGACATGTACCTCAATCACATGTCATTTGCCCACGGCAGCTATGGCGTCGAGGCGGCCAGCCAATTGATGTTCGGAAAAAAAATTCAGAACTGCACTCTCGACGAGTTCGCGCTGCTCGCCGGCATGGCGCAACGACCGGCCTATCTCAATCCCTATCGCTATGCGGACCGGGCCCTCAAACGGCGCACCATGGTTCTCAACCGCATGCTGGATGAGGGCTATATCACCCGCGCCCAGTATCAGCAAGCAGTCAACGCTGAACTCAAGCTGGCGCCGAACTATGAACGCAAGGATCTTGGCATCGCGCCCTATTTCACCGAAACCATTCGACAGGAGCTGCAACGTCAATATGGTTGGGATCTGTACAAGGCCGGTATGCAGATCTACACCACGCTGGACACCCGCGTTCAGGCGTGCGCCGAGCAGGCGGTGGCCGCCTTTCTGCCCCACAACCAAGAAATCTCCAACCGCGCCCATCGCAATAAGGATGATCTGCAAAAGCTTGCGCCCAAGGAGATGATCGAAAAATACGGTTTAGAAAAAATCATCTACACTAAAGCATTGGCGGACTCTGTGCTCAACACCAAAGCGGCGGTGCAGGTGTCGGTCCTGGTCCTGGACCCCAGGAACGGCCACATTCTCGCCATGATCGGAGGCCGCGATTTCACCGAGAGCAAATACAATCGATGCGTGCAGGCGATCCGTCAACCCGGTTCGGTGTTCAAGCCCATCGTCTACACCGCGGCTGTGGACAACGGCTATATGCCCTGCTATGAGAAATTGAACCAACCCATTGTGGTCCAGCAGTCGGACGGATCGCGCTGGACCCCGGCCAACTATGACAACACCATCGGCGGTAAGACCACGCTGCGCGAGGGGCTTCGCCGTTCGCTGAATCTGGTCAGCGCCCGACTCGTCCAGGAAGATGTGCCGCCTCGTCAAATCGTGCACTATGCGCGCAGCATGGGCATCACCACCCCATTGGATGCCGTCGATGCGATCGCCCTGGGATCCACGGGCGTAAAACCCATTGAAATCACCGCCGCGTTCGGCGTGTTCGCCAATCGCGGCGTGCTGGTAAGCCCGATCAGCGTGCTGCGGGTGGAGGACCGTTTCGGCAATGTGCTGAGCACCGCAGCGCCGCAAAGCCGCGGAGTTCTGCGGGAAGAGACCGCCTATATCATGGTGGATATGCTGCGCAGCGTGGCTCAGGAGGGCACCGGCAGCGCCTCTGTGTCGCAATTCAACTTCCGCCGGCCGGCTGCCGGAAAAACCGGCACCACCAACGATTGCACCGACGCCTGGTATATCACATTTACTCCGCAGATCGTGGTCAGCACCTGGGTGGGGCACGATGACCCTTCTCTCAATCTCGGCCCCAGACAAACCGGTTCCAACGCTGCGTTGCCCATCACTGTGCCCATCATCAAGAACAGCCTGGACACGCTGAACCTGCCGGTGGTGGATTTCGTCCGTCCCGCCGGGGTGGTGAACGCATCCATCTGCAATGAATCCAAAATGCTGGCCGGCAAATACTGTCCTGAGGTGGTCGACGAAATTTTCGATGTACGATACCTGCCGCAGGAAGAGTGCCCGATCCATAAAAACCCGAGATCCATGATCCGCGATTATAGGAGCCGAGGGAGTAAAAAAAAGATAAAATACTGAGCGCAGCACCCGGCCGCTGTTGTTCCACTCTCCGGCGCCGCCGCTGGAAGTGCGACGAACGCCCTGAATCCCAACCAGCATGGTTCCTCCGCCAATTTCCTTGTTGAAAATCCCAAATATTTTCCGTACTTTAAATTTTTATTATCGCATCAAATGAGGTTGTATTATGGAAAAAGCCGACAATATAAACCTGAAAATCGGATTGGCGGAAATGCTCAAGGGCGGCGTCATTATGGACGTCACCACACCGGAGCAGGCCAAGATCGCCGAGGACGCCGGCGCTGTGGCGGTGATGGCCCTGGAGCGCATCCCGGCGGACATCCGCAGCCATGGCGGCGTCGCCCGCATGTCTGATCCGACGGTCATCAAGGCCATTCAAAAAGCCGTTTCCATTCCGGTAATGGCCAAATGCCGTATCGGCCATTTCGCCGAAGCCCAAGTGCTGGAAGCTCTAGGCGTGGATTTCATCGATGAGAGCGAAGTGCTCACCCCGGCGGACGAAGAATATCATATCGATAAATGGAGATTCAAAGTGCCTTTCGTCTGCGGCTGCCGTGAACTGGGCGAAGCCCTACGCCGCATCAGCGAGGGCGCGGCCATGATCCGCACCAAAGGCGAAGCCGGTACCGGCAACGTCGTGGAAGCGGTGCGGCATATGCGCAGCGTCATGAGCGGCATTCGACGCATTCAATCCCTGAGCGATGAAGAACTGGTCACAGAAGGCAAAAAGCTGGGCGCACCGGCGGAGTTGATACGCGAGGTGAAAAAGCTCGGTAAACTGCCTGTGCCCAATTTTTCCGCCGGCGGCGTGGCCACCCCGGCGGACGCTTCGTTGATGAGACAGCTGGGCGCGGAAAGCGTGTTCGTCGGCAGCGGCATTTTTAAATCCAGCGCACCGGAGAAAATGGCCAAGGCCATCGTTTCCGCTGTCACCCATTTCGACGACCCCGATCTCATCGCCAGGGTTTCCGAAGGCTTGGGCGAGGCCATGCCAGGTCTGGAGATCAACGCCATTCCCGATAACGAGCGCATGGCCGGCCGGGGTTGGTGATGCGCGTCGGAGTTCTGGCCGTCCAGGGCGATTACAGCAAACATGTGGATATCCTGAAGCGGCTCGGTCAGATTCCATACCTGGTGCGCACTGAGGCAGAGCTGAATCAATGCGACGGCCTGATCATCCCCGGCGGCGAATCCACCACTCTCACCATCGTCATGCACAAACACGGACTGTGGGAACCGCTGCGCCATTTCGGCGAACGCCGGCCGATTTTCGGCACCTGCGCCGGTCTGATCATTCTATCCAGCCGGACGCCGAATCATCCATTCGACCCGCTGGGGCTGATCGATCTCACCGTTGAACGCAACGCCTACGGCCGGCAGAAAGACTCTTTCATCGACGAGGTGACGGTCAGCTGGGAGGGCCATAACCATTCCATTCCCGGCTTTTTTATACGCGCGCCGAAAATCATTGAAATCGGAAAATCAGTGTCTGTGCTCGGCCGGCATCGCAGCGACATCGTGCTGGTCGAAAACGAGCGCATCCTGGCCGCGACCTTTCATCCGGAACTCACGGACGATCCGTCGGTGCACGAGTATTTCCTTCGCAAGGTATAATCAGCGCGCACAGCCGATGCCTTTGCCGGTTCCGCCCTCACTTCGCTCGGGCTGAATGCAGCGCAAAGCGGGCGCTGCATAGCAGATTCGATGGAAGGAAAACAACATGATTCTTGAAATCAAATCTATCGATAGGCAAGTTGATTTTTCGCCTTTTAAGCTTTCTTTCCTCGAGGCATTCGAGCGCACGAAGAAGGGGCTTCACTAAATTAAGATATTTAAATGAATTGCATGGGCGCTTTTCTTCGTCTTCTCGTGAACTTGGTTATAAACGGCTCAGTTAGCGCTTTGACTTTCATTTGATTTTTTGATTTTTCATTTTTCTTGGACAGCTTTGAATCGGTTTGCTGATCAATTTCAATGCCGCACTTCTCAAGGGATCAGAAGATTCGTTCCGTAAAGCTTTGCGAACTCTTTTTCCTTCACGGTTTCAACAAATTGACAACCTTCAAAAAAGACTGCCGACGCATGTTTACCTATCAGCCAGCTGGAATCAAACTGGACCCCATCGACCTTTGGCTAGATGCCCAACGCAGAGTGGATTTCTCTTTTGTCTCCCACGGGCATGCCGATCATCTGAAAAAACACCGAAAAATTCTCTCTACACCGGCCACCGCGCGATTTCATCAACTTCGCCAGGGCGCAGCAGAGTTCGTCGCTTTGGATTTCGGCGTAGCGCTGCAGATCGGCGATGTGAGCGTCGAGCTCTATCCCGCAGGCCATATTCTCGGCTCCGCGATGATCCGAGTCCAATACGACGGCCTCTCTCTGCTGTACACCGGCGATTTTAAAATTCAATCCGGTCTGACCTGTGAACCCATCGTGACTCCGCAAGCGGACATCCTGATCATGGAATCCACTTACGGCCATCCGAATTATGTGTTCAACCGCTCCCGCGATTCCATGGCCGGCGAGCTGTTGGATTTCGTTCACGGCTGTTTTCACAAGGGCGAGACGCCGGTGGTTTTGGCCTACAGCTTGGGCAAAGCCCAGGAAGCCATGAAACTGCTCGGCGATCACGGCTGTACCGTCAAGGTGCATCAGAGCGCGTGGGAGCTGGCCGAGATCTATAGCGAGTTCGGCGTCAAATTTCAAAATTGCCGGCGCTGGAATGAAACGCCCATGAACGGCGAAGAAGTTCTGATCCTGGCGCCGCACCTCATCCGCACCCGCCTGGCTCGAACTATCGGCCGTCACAAAACCGTGCTCCTCTCCGGATGGGGCGCTGGATTCAATCCCATGGGAAACAGCGCTGATCACGTCATCCCGCTCAGCGACCATGCTGATTTCAGCGAGCTCTTTCAGCTGATCGACCGGATTCAGCCCAAACGCATTTACACCACCCATGGCCCAGAGGATTATCCCCTGCTTCTGCAGGAGCGGGGATATGATGCGGTCCGGTTGGAGTAACTGCAGCGCGGGTCTGGTGAGGGCAAGGCCGTGTCCGGTGCTATGAAATTATCAGCGCTCTTTTTTTCAGGAAAGGAGAAAACTCTTTTGCAGCTCTCTGCCCCGGCAAACCAATCGACCGACCCTCCCGCACGCTTGAACCTCATACTAGAGGGAGCTCTAAGCGGCCTCGCCGACGCCCGGGAACGGGAAGAGCTGCGCGTGACGGCTCACACACTGGCCAACGCCGCCTGGCAGCGCTGGCAGTCAGGCAGACCTCCGCAGGATAACGGACAAGACCATGAATGGATCGTGTTCGCCCATGTGCTGAAAATCGCGGAAAGCGAAGGTTTGTCGCTTGCGGAAAAACGGATAGCCGCAGCCTTTGCCTTTGTCCACGACAATTATTATATACCCCGAATTATGGAAGAAGAGATCCGCGAATGCAAGAGAGCGGGACTGCATGATAAAGCCGCTGCGTTGAGCAAGCAGAAAACGCAGCAGCGGATCGAACACATGCAACGCGGCGCTGTCAACGCCGGCAGCCTGCTGCGCGAGCTCATGCGCAGCGGCCACCCGGCATCCCCCCTGTTCACCGCGGATGAGATCAGCCGCTGTGTAGAGCTGGTAAGCGGACATGATCTATGGAAAACGAATCCGCCCGCACCGCCGCCGACCGCCGACCGCTTGGCGGTCAGCTGCGTCGAGGCGGATGCCCTGTGGCCTCTACATCCGTCCGGCGTGCTCGCGGATCTGCAGCGCTTGGCCGCAGGCGGGAAGAGGGTCGATCTGACCGATCCGCTGGTGTGGCGCAGACAGCTGCAGCAGAGCCTGGACACCCTCATCGAATTCAGGCCGCACTGGGTGGAAAAAGCAGCGATCGCCGAAACCGATTTCATCGACCGTGAATCCATCTTTCGCACTAACGCGGGCCAAGGATTATTTCGCGAATGGCGGACGTTCTGGAGCCTGTAGGGTCCGTGCTGAATATTGCTCGGCAAGAAACCCCTCTGCCTTCAAGGCACTGCTGTTCAGGCGGCGCCAAAGGCTTGAAATGATCATAAAGCCAGGGAGGCCGTATGTACCGTTTGATTTGCCGACCCGCCATAGTGGTCCCGTTCCTCTCGGTGCTGCCGCTGGCCCTCATCGCGGTTCTAGGGCTGCAGCACCAGGTTCATTTTTCCCGCATGACGCGCGATGTGGCTGCCATCGCCCGCATCCATCCCCTGTCAGGATTTCTCTCCAGCCTCGGCATTCTGCTGTGGTGGACAAGCGCAACCCTTTGGCTTTTCTCAGCAAGTGTATACCGAAGCCTGCATCTGCACAAGTTGTTCCGGTTCGCCATTGCCACCGGTTCGCTCTCCACCTATTTCGCCCTGGACGATCTGTTTCAGCTGCACGAGTCGATCGCACCCAACTATCTGGGCATTCCGGAAAAATGGGTGTTCACCATTCTCGCGATGGGGACGATTTTGTATCTGGTCCTCTGCCGTCAGCAGCTGCTGAAAAAAAACGGAACCTGGATGCTGCTCTCAGTCGCCCTGCTCGGCGCTTCGCTGATGATGGACGCGTTGCTGGAGACCCAGCTGACGCAACTGGGCCAGTGGTCCTATCTGCTGGAGGACGGCTGTAAATGGCTGGGCATCGTCTGCTGGTGTTGCTTTTGCCTGATCACCTGCCGCTGCGGAATGATGGCGCTGATCCGTAAATAAGCGGCAGCCGGCACAGCAGCACGGAACCGACAATTCGGAATTGCAATAGCGGTGAATTTTCTGTACATTGGCCTGATGAACAACGAACCGAATAAATATCTCTCCCTTCCGGTTATCGAAAAAATACGCGCCGAGATCCGACGCGCCAAGGACAACGAGGTCTTTTTCGTCGGTTACACCGAAGAAGATCTGCTGGTCCACGATGTGGAGGCAGCGGCGCGCGGCCATAAAACCGCGGCGCCGGCGGTGCTGGAAAAAGCGCGTGAGGCGGATGTGGTCATCCACAACCACCCCTCCGGCGATCTCACTCCTTCGGAAGCGGACCTGTCCATCGCCGGTCATCTGGACGCTTTTCGCGTCGCTTTTTACATCGTCAACAATACGGTCGCCGACATCTATGTGGTCGTCGAGCCGTTTGAGAAAAAAGAAAAGATCGCCCTGGATGGCCGCGAGCTGGCTGAGATGCTGGGCCCGGCCGGACCCATCGCAAAAAATCTGTCCGGCTTTGAACACCGGCCGCAGCAAGCGGATATGGCCCAAGCGGTGGTGACGGCGTTCAATGAGGATAAAATCGCCACCATCGAAGCAGGCACCGGCACCGGCAAAACCCTGGCCTATCTCGCGCCCGCCATCCGCTGGGCGCTGCAGAACAAGGAACGGGTGGTGGTCTCCACCAACACCATCAACCTGCAGGAACAACTGATTAAAAAAGATATCCCGTTCCTGCAGACCGTCATGCCGCAGCCGTTCACCGCCGTGCTGGTCAAAGGACGCGGCAACTATGCCTGTCTGCGCAAAGTGTACGAGGCGGATTCGGAATTGGATCTGGCCGATGAAGAGGAACGGGAGGAATTGCACGCGCTCATCGATTGGGCCAAATCCTCTAAAGAAGGCAGCAAGGCGGACCTGAGCTACCTGCCGAGCGATACGCTGTGGGAAAAAATCGGCGCAGAGAGCGACACCTGCACCCGCAGCCGCTGCGCCTTTTTTCGCGACTGTTTTGTCAACAAAGCGCGCCGTAACGCCGGGCGCGCCCATCTCCTTGTGGTCAACCATCACCTGCTCTTTGCGGATCTGGCCATCCGCCATGAACTGGGCGATGCCGGCGATGCGGCGGTGCTGCCGCCCTACGAACGCATCATTTTCGATGAGGCGCACCACATCGAAGACGTCGCCACCAGTTATTTCGGCGATCACATCACCCGCGCCGGCCTGCAGCGCATGTTCAGCCGGCTGCACCGGCAGCAAAAAGCAATGCTCAAAGGCTATCTGCACTCCGCTCTCACCCGGGTCAGCCGCCTGCGCGGAGCGCGTACCGAAGGAGTTCGGGAAACCATCACCCGGCTTATCACCGACCGCCTGGTGCCCGGCGTCATCAGTCTGAGCGACGACACCCAAGAACTGATGGATCATATCTATGATCAGGTCAAATCACTGGCGCCGGACGCTCAAAGCGAAGAGATCAAGCTGCGCTTGATTCCAGAGGTGGCTGAAAATGTGCGCGACAAAGGTTTGGGCAACCTCATCCGCGACCATCTGCAAGCTCTTTACGCTTTCAGCGACCAGCTGCTGGTCCTGGTCAAAGAACTGGATAAAGCCCAGGATTTGGCCGGCGAAGACTGGAGTTCACTGATCATCGAAATCCGCGCCCAAGCGCTGCGGCTGACCGCAGCCGGTCAGATCATCGAGGATGTGGTCTTTCAATATGATGAGGACCACATCCGCTGGATCGAGATCAAACCGGGCTTTCGTACGCGCCACATCGTGCGTTTTCTCAAATCACCGTTGGATATCGGCGCAATGATGCAGAAAGCGGTGTATGAATCCTTCGGCACCGTGGTCATGACCTCCGCCACGCTGACGGTGGACGGAAAATTCGATTTTCTCGAACAACGCATCGGCCTGCAGAGCGTCAAGCCGGACCGGCGCATTCCCTTGCTGCTGCCTTCTCCCTTTGACTATCAAAAGCAGGCGATGCTGTGCATTCCGGTGGATATTCCGGAACCAGGCCAACCCACTTATACCAAAGAGCTGGTGCAGTTGATCTACCGCGCCCTCGCCATCTCCCAGGGCCGCGCGTTCGTGCTGTTTACCTCCTATGGATTGATGAACATCGTCCACCGGCAACTGGAAGACTCGCTGCATCTCCTCGGCATCAACGCCCTCAAACAGGGGCAGATGAACCGCCACGACCTGCTCAACCAATTTCGCCAGGACAAAACATCGGCGCTGTTCGGAACCGACAGCTTTTGGGAAGGCGTCGACGTGATGGGCGACGCGTTGGAGCTGGTCATCATCACCCGTCTGCCCTTCAAAGTGCCCAACGAACCGATCATCGAAGCACGCTATGAGGCCATCGAAAAAAACGGCGGCAATGCCTTTATGGATTACGCCGTTCCGCTGGCCGTGCTGAAACTCAAGCAGGGCTTCGGCCGTCTGATCCGCCATAAAACCGATCGCGGCTCGGTCGTTATCCTGGATAACCGGGTGGTCAACAAAAACTATGGCAAGCGCTTCATGCGTTCTCTGCCCACCTGCGCGACCGTCATCGGCAAAAGGGATTCGGTCTTTGACGCCCTGGATCGTTTTTTTGCCGGTCGCAACCCATCTCGTTGAACACTGCGGCAGGCCCAGCCGCACGCGATAGCGCTGAGAAAAAACACCTGTGAAAAACCTTCTGTTGATATACCCGCCGTTGGTCAAGGCCTGCGAACCGCCCGTCGGCATCGCCAGATTGACCGCCTGCGTCCGGCATCAAGGCGTTCATTGCGATGTGTGGGACGCCAATTGGCAAGGCCAGATGGCGCTGCTGCAGTGTTCGACGCAGACAGGACAAGAACTGCCCCGCACCCGTCAGGCCCGCAGCCGCATGCAGAAGGACCTGGATTATCTGCGTCAGCCGCATGGCTATGGTTCCTTTGATCGCTATCAATTGGCGGTCCACCGCCTCAATCATCTCATGCGCGTCGCAGCCAAACCGTTCTCCTGCACCGCCGGCTTGGCGGATTTCCTCCACCAGCGACTGCAGCCGGTGGTCAGCGATGATCTGCTGCAGGCAGCCGAACATCCCGAAGAGCTTCCTTTCCACTCTTTTTTCCAGGAGCAGCTGCAGCGCCGGCTTGCTCAGAACTGCCCGGACCTGATCGGCGTTTCGCTGAATTATCTCAGCCAGGCTCTGTGCGCATTCAGCCTCATCGGCATGCTCCGCCGGATGATCCCGCACATTCCTGTTATGCTCGGCGGCGGACTGATCACCTCCTGGATGTGCCGGCCGGGGTGGCGCAATCCTTTTGCCGGACTGGTGGACGACCTGGTGGCCGGACCCGGTGAGACCGCTCTGCTGAGACGGCTGAGCATCGCCGATCCGCCGGCGGCGGTGCCGCCGGACTATGATCCTCTTCCCCTGCAGCGCTATTTCTCTCCCGGCATCACCCTGCCCTACAGCGCATCCTTCGGCTGCTATTGGAATCGATGCGCGTTCTGCCCGGAAAAGGCCGAAGGCCGACGGTTCCAGCCGCAGACCATGAACCGCATCTCCAGAGATCTGGAGACGCTGGTGCACCGCCATCATCCGCGGCTGCTGCATCTGACCGACAACGCTTTGTCGCCCAGACTGCTGCATCATCTGATCGACCATCCGCCGAATGCGCCATGGTACGGCTTTACCCGCATCACCGCAGCTCTGGCTGACGTGGATTTCTGTCGGTCGTTGAAAAAAGCCGGCTGCGTCCTGCTCAAACTAGGCGTTGAATCCGGCGATGATGGCGTGCTTAACGGGATGAACAAGGGGCATTCGGTGGCGCTGGCGAGCCGCGTTCTCCATCAACTGCACAACGCCGGCATCGCCGCATTTGTCTATCTGCTCTTCGGCACCCCCTGGGAGGACGAATCAGCAGCTCAAGCCACGCTGGAGTTTGTCGTCCGACATCAACGCGAGATCACCTTCATCAATCCGGCGATTTTCAATCAGCCCATCGAACCGGGCCAACCGGCACAGCCCTTCTATGGCGGCGATCTTTCGCTGTACACGGACTATGAACATCCGCGCGCATGGTCGCGCAGCCTGGTCCGCCGTTTTCTCGACCGCAGCTTTAAGCGGCATCCGGCGGTCGCCGCCATCCTGCGCCGCACGCCGCCGTTCTTCACTTCAAACCATGCGCCTTTTTTCTGTCAGCAGGAAGAGTCTGCTCAATAAATAGGGATCATTCAATCATGCATGCGTGATTAAAGCGGAGAGAAAGCGAAGGGACGCCGAGGAAATGAAAAATACGACTCGGCGCTCTTGGCGAACTTGGTTCATCAGCTGCTCTTTTGCCGGATGAACCAAATACATTAAGGGAATGGAAAAATGAACACCGCAGACTATTGGATCGACCAACTGCAGCTGCAGCCGCATCCGGAGGGCGGATGGTACCGCGAGATCTATCGCAGCAGCGAGCACATCGAGGCTAAGGCGCTGCCGAAACGGTTCGCCGGACCGCGCTGTTTCAGCACCAGCATCTATTTCCTGCTGCGTGAGGGTCAGCCCTCCTATCTACATCGCATCGCCGCGGACGAGATCTGGCACTATTACCGCGGCAGCCCGCTGACGCTGTTCATGATCTATCCCCCGGGCGAAATGTCCACCGCCAGGCTTGGACCAGATCCGGAAAAAGACGAACAGCTGCAACGGATTATACCCGCCGGCTGCTGGTTCGGCGCCAAGGTCGATGATCCAGACTCCTATACCCTCGTCGGTTGCACCGTGGCGCCTGGATTTGATTATAGCGATTTTGAACTGGGGGATCGCCTTGAACTGGTTGAACGCTATCCGCAACATCGCGCTCTGATCGAGCGTTTGACCCCTTGCAAAAAATGACTCTATTCCTTGAGGATCCTGTTATGCATCGTCGTTCGTTTCTCAAACTCGCGGGCTGTATGGCCCCCTTGCTTCCTGCACGCCTTCTCACTGCTTCGCAGCATAAAACCACTGAACCCGGCCAGCGTATTTTTAAAACTTTGCTCGCCCAAACAGACCGACGCATTCCATCTCTGTTGCAGCGTCAGGAAACCAACCGCTCGCATCGTTGGGTCGGCGCGGTCATGGATCCCTGGGGCATCCATGCGGCCGGGGAGACGGCCAGGTTCATCCGCACGTTGAGCAGCGTGATAGTGGAGCCCGCGTCGCGCTATTTTCAGGATTCGCGGTTGATCGAGCCTCTGCTCGCCGCTGCCGGTTATCTTGTCCGCGCCCAACATGACGACGGCACCATCGATCTGCACACCACCAATTTCAATTCTCCGCCGGACACCGGCTTTGTCGTTGAACAGGCGGCCCTGGCCTATACCCTGCTGCAACGCCGGCCGAGTGAAGACAACGCAGAGATCCGCCAAACTTTGCAGACATTCATGCTGGCCGCAGGCAAGGCCCTGTCCACAGGCGGCATCCATACGCCCAACCATCGTTGGGTCGTGTGCATGGCGCTGGCGCGGCTGCACACGCTGTTCCCGGATCCGTCTTATCTCCGCCGCATCGATCAATGGCTGGCGGAAAAAATCGACATCGACCCGGACGGCCAATTCCATGAAAAGAGCAGCGCCATCTACAGTCCACTCACCGACCGCTGTCTGATCACCATGGCCCGGCTGTTGAATCGGGAAGAGCTCTTTGAGCCAGTCCGCCGCAATTTGGATATGACGCTCTACTACCTGCATGCAGACGGCGAAATCGTCACCGAAGCGTCTCAACGCCAGGACCAGTACCGGCGCGGCCGCATGGCGGCGTACTATTATCCCTTTCTCTATATGGCGTTGAAGGATCAGAACGGCCGCTATGCCGCCCTGGTGCGGATGATGGAAGAATCCGAAGGGGAATCGCTGGCCGAAGCATTGCCGTACCTGCAGGAGGATCCGGGCTTGCAGGCGAAGCTGCCGGCGCTACAGCCTCTGCCTGAAAATTTTAGCCGCGTTTTCTCGCATTCCCACCTCGCCCGAATACGCCGCGGCCAGGTCAGCGCCACGGTGCTGGCGCAAAATCCTTGTTTTTTTTCCTTTCATAAAGGCTCTGCCGCTCTAGAGGCGGTACGATTGGCCAGCGCCTTTTTCGGCAAGGGGCAGTTTAAAGGGGACGCGCTGCAGGCGAAAGACGGTCTATTCCTGCTGCAGCAGAATCTCGAGGGTCCCTATTTTCAACCGCTGCCGACCGAGCGTCTCCAGCAGGAGGGCAATTGGAGCGACAGCAATCGCCGGCTGCGGCCGCAGAGCGAGATTCAGCATTTGCATACCCAGGTGAGCGTCGCCGAGTGCGACGGCCGCTTTGAGTTGACCTTTACCATTCAGGGAACCGAGAACGTGCCGGTGGCGATTGAATTGGCATTCAGAGAGGGCGGTTGTCTGCAGGGGGTGACGGGATTGGCGGACATCGAACGCGGATACCTGCTGGAAAAAGGAATGGGGAAATATTTGTATGATGGAAGGGAAATCGAATTCGGACCCGGACTGGCTGACCACCGTTGGACGCAGCTGCGCGGCAGTCTTCCCAAGATGAACAGTCTAAGCGTCTATCTCACCGGCTTTACGCCGTTCGTCTATCGCCTGAAAATCAGCTAAGCCGGCGCAGCATCGAGCACCAGCTTGCGCCGGTAATGCTCTTCGAACAGCTCTTTCTTTTTCTCCAACCCGGCCAGGGCCGGCGACGGGTCGCGGCCGGAGGCCAGGCGAATGCGGACGTGGGCATTCGCGGACGTGCAGGTGATGCGTTTGACGCGGCCGTCATGCAGACGGTCTAAACCATCGGCCAGACGAAGAAGCGCTGCCAGACGGATGACCGATTCCTGACGTTTCGATGACAACCGGGCAAAATGACGGTGCTTGGAGCGAGGCACTGATTTGCGATGATACCGCGCAATATTGGCGATGATCAAAGCCTCTTCATCGCTCCAGCCCGGCAACCGCTCGCGCAGAATCAACCTCAGGCTCGCCTTATGATGGGCCTGGCCGGCCTGCGACCAGCCGATATCGTGCAACAGAGCAGCGGCCTCCAGCCATTGTCGCTCCAGTGCGCTCAACCCATGCAGCGCCTGCAGCTGATCGAACAGCTCCAACGCCAGCTTGCATACGTGGCGGCTGTGCGCCTCTTCATGATCATAGCGGCGCATGAGACGAAACACGCCTTCCATGCGTTTATCTCCCATCACTACCCCTCCTGCAAAAGAACGCCATACAGCAGATCCGCCAAACTGATTCGCATCCCGGTCAGCTGCCAATAGGACATGATCGCCTCCAAGATCACGGCGCCGGCAAGAATGACGTCGGCGCGCATCGGATGGAGCCCGATCATCTTTTGCCGCTCCGGAATGGAGCGTACGGCCAGTTCGTGCAGAACCGCGGTCAGTTCCTCCTGCGTCAACAAATAGCCATGAATTTTTTCCGCTTCCTGCAACGGCGTCCTTGTGGTCATCATGGCCAGTGTGGCGGCCGTGCCTCCGCACGCCAGGCCCTGATTGGGGCGCGCCACACCATTAAACCTGCGATCGAGTTCCTGGCGGCAATATCGTGCGGCCTCAGCCACCGCCTGCTCCACAGGGCGCTTTGGCAGAAAGTAGGTCTCGGTCAATCTCCGGCTGCCGAGCGGCAGGCTGGCTGCCAGCCGCATTTTTTCACGTCGGCCCATGACAAACTCGGCGCTGCCGCCGCCGATATCGCAGACCAGGGCTTCACACTCCGCCGGCTGGTCGTACAGTGCGCCGATAAAAGACAGGTGCGCCTCTGTTTCTCCGGCTACAACGCGCACCTGAAAACCGGTCTCCTGAGCAATCTTTTGCAGAAAAAAAGCTTGATTGGAGGCCTCACGCGTGGCGCTGGTGGCGAGGACGTGAAAGGCCTCGACGCCGTACGCTTGCGCCAGGGAACGATACTCCGTCAGCGCCTCCGTCACCCGCGTCATAGCTTCATCGGACAGTGCGCCGTTACGGCTCAAAGCCTCGCCGAGCCGGGTGATGCGTTCGGCGGTGTACAGAGGCGTGATGGTGTGATTCGGATTGATTTCCGCCACCAGCAGGCGGGTTGAATTCGTACCGATATCGATGGAAGCCTTGCGAACCATAAAAAGACCGAAGCCGACCCGTGTAAGGTCAGCTCAATCCTAGTTGTTCGGCGATCTCGGACACCAGCGCGTCGATGCGGCGAATGTCTTTGAGCCGGCCCTTCTGAGGCTTGAGCTTGATCTCCTGGACCGCTTTGATCAGCGTCTGCCATTCGCGGCGGCTCTTTTTGCCGCACAACAGATCCTCGCTGTCCTTGGCCGAAAGGCTGTTAACGCAGGCAACCAACGTGGCCTCCACGTTGGCCTGATAACGGGTGGTGATGTCGTGAAACTGCCCGCGCAAGGAAGCCAATTCACGAGCCAATAAAAGGCAGGAGGTCTCCTGATCAGCCGTTTCGCTGGATACATTGCTCTTTTTAGGGGTTGCCATGACCGGGCCTCAAATGTTTAAAATCAGTTCCACCTTTTTTTGCAAATCCATGGCGATCGCTTTCGCCGAACGGTTGCCGTTGATCACCTCAAAACGGTACATCTCTTTCATCTTTTGGAACTCGGCCTTCATGCGGCGCTGATATTTGATAAAGCTGTCAAAAATATCGCGCGACATGCGCACATCCATTCCCGATTCCCAGTAATCCAGAGAATCTTTTTTCTGAAAAGTCCGTTCGATGAGAAAACTCGGCGAAACATTCAGATAGAACACCGCGTCCGGGACCAGGGCGAGAGAATAGATCGTCTGCAGCCAGCCTGGATCGCTGCCGCGCAGGATATCGCGGGCCATCAAGGTGTAGATGTAACGATCAGCCAGAACGATGAACCCGGCGCGCAACGCCGGAATGATGTTGTTCTCCAACTGGTCCATGAAATCCGTTGCGTAGAAAAGAGAGAGCGTGACCTGGCTGAGGACATTGCCCTGCATGGCCTGTTCCAGCTCCGCGCTGACCAGGTTCGAGCGTTTCAAGCCGACGTTGACGGTGCCAAAACCGCGGCCTTCGAGAAAATCTGTTAAAAGCCGAATCTGCGTGGAGCGGCCGCTGCCGTCCGCGCCTTCGATCACGATCAGCTTGCCGGTCAGATCATCGGCATTGATGTTCGGTATGCCTTTCCCGTAAAATTTCATAGGCCGCTCCTTGCCCGATGCTTAAACGCCGGAAGATCCACTTTTTCCTTGACGATCTCGCGCACCGTATGCTGCTGCACGTCCACCGGCAGAGACGCATCGATGGAGATAAAGTCAAACTCTCTGATCATCTGGCTGTACTTTTCATGGATCATGCCCTGAAACAGACGAAAGCTCTGATACGGATCGGTGGATAAGCCCAGATCCATGCCGGCCTCGTGATATTTCAGCGTCGGACGGCCTTCGAGGATGCGGTTGATGGCGATCTCGGGCGGCAGATTGAAATAAAAAGTGATGTCCGGCAAAGACGCAAAACTGTAAAGATTGCGCACCCACTCCGGATCGCAACCGCGCGCTGCATCGCGGGCAAAGGCGGTGAACATGTACCGGTCCGCCAGCACGAGATAGCCGGCGCATAACAACGGCCAGATCTGGCGTTCATAGCGATCGGCGAAATCAGTGCAATGAATCAGCGAAAACGTGGTGGGCGTCAGCAAATTTAGCTTTTTGCCCTTTTTGGTAGCGTTTTTTACCAGGACCGAAGAATTCCATTCGGTGAAAAAAACCTTAAATCCCTCCAGCTCCAGCCAGCGCTTGAGCAGATAAACTTGGGTGGATTTTCCAGACCCATCCAATCCCTCGACAGCGATCAGCCGTCCTTTGCGGTTATGTTTGGTGATAAGATTCATGGCTCATCCCGGTTTACGGTACCTTTTTCATGCTAAGATAAAATTTTTATGCCTCGGAAGCAAGCGAATTTGAATCCATAGCCGCCGCTTGAGCGGCAAACACAGGAGCAAGCCTCTCGACGGGCGCTGTTTCAGACATTCAGTCGGTTGAGCAGCTCCACCCCTTTTTGCATGTCCAGCAGCTGCTGGTCGCCGACGATCTCCCGCTCGATGGTCAGCGGTCCGGCATAGCCGATCTCATTCAGCGCCTGGATAAACGCCGCCATATCCACATCGCCTTCGCCCAGCGGAACCTCCAAGCCCCACTCCTTTCCCGGATGGGCTGCCCATTTGGCGTCCTTGCAATGCACGCTTTTTACCAGCGGTCCCAACAGCTTCAGGGCAGGCAGGGGTTCGCCGCAACCGTACAGGATCATGTTGGCCGGATCAAAGTTGACCGCCAGATTGGGCCGGTTCACCTCGGCGATGAACTTGAGCAGCTCCTGGGCCGTTTCCTGACCGGTTTCCAAGTGCAACCTCTGATTGTTCTTACGGCAATGATCGCACAGCTCCTGAGCGGTGGCGACCATGGCGCGATACTCCGGTGAATCGAGTTCATCGCCGATAAAGCCGATATGCAGTGCAGTGGCCGGGACCCCCAATTCAGCAGCAAAATCAGAGATCTCTTTAGCCTCAATCAGACGCTGGGACCGGGTCGCCGGCGGCACCAGACCTACGGTCGCAGCCACTGTGGGAATATCGGCATAACTTTCGCCGCTGAACCCACAGAAAACTACGGTGATCTGCATGCCCGCCTCCTCAAATTGGCGGGCCAGCGCCTTTGCCGACAAGCGGTCGCGCCGACCGGGCGCCAATATCTGTGCGGTGGGAATGGACAGCTGCCGGCCGGCCTGCAAACGGGCGGGCAGAGCTTCATCACACACTATGAACAACCCCAAGGGACGTTGGAGCGACATTCGCACCTCCTTCTATTATTCGCTTTGGATAATCTTGAATTGTTAGTACTTTAAGCCGTCCAAACCGATGTTCAGCGATTCGCCGGAGCTCTTCATGATCAAAAAAAATCTCCACCACTGGAAGCTGATCCTTGGCCTGTTGTTCAGCCTGCTGTTCCTTTATCTGGCGTTCCGCCGAGTGGAATTCAAACACATGGCCGCTGCTCTGACCACAGTGGACTTTTGGTATGTTTTACCCACAATCGCCGTCATCCTGCTCAGCCTATGGCTGCGAGCCTGGCGTTGGCGCTATTTTCTCCTGCCTTTGCAAAACGTGGCGATGACGCCGCTGTTCAATTCGCTGCTGATCGGATATTTGTTCAATATTTTTCTTCCAGCCCATCTCGGTGAAATCGTTCGCGCCTATGTGCTGGCGCGCAAGACGCCGCTCACCGCCACCGCCGCCTTTGGCACCATCGTAATCGAACGCATCATCGATGTACTCGCCATGCTGTTGCTCCTGGCTGTCGCCATGATCGTATATCCGTTTCCTCAATGGGTAAAGACCGGCGGCTATCTCACAGGCGTTCTGGTCGTACTGCTGTTCGTCCTGCTGATGTTGATGAAAAAATACCGCTCACTCTCTCTGCGTCTGCTGGATCGGATCACCCGCCCGCTCTCAGTTGGCTTGGCAGCCAAGCTCACTGAAATGCTGGATTCTTTTATTCAGGGCATTCTGCCGCTGCAGAAAAAATCCCACTATCTCATCGTCACTCTGCAGTCGATCGCGTTATGGGCTTGTTACGGCATGATCTTTCAACTGGTGCTGTACGCTTTTGATTTCATCAGCCTTTATCAGCTGCCCTGGACAGCCGCGCTGGTGCTGCTGGTGATCACCACCTTCGGCGTTCTTGTGCCGTCTTCACCGGGTTATGTGGGCACCTATCATTATCTCTGTCAGGTTTCGTTGGGGCTGTTCGGCGTGCCGGCCAGCCCGGCCCTGACCTACGCGTTCGTCATGCACGGCATCAACTTTTTCCCCATTTTGATTCTGGGTCTGATCATCCTCTCCAAGGAGGGATTGAGCATCTCGAGCGTGCGCAAAGAGACCGGCGCCTAACCCACCGCCTCTTTAACGCCAGACCGCCTCACTGGTGTCAGCATCGCGGAACCGCACATCCAGAATGACCGGCAGAATCTCCTTGATCGCCTCCACATGGGTGATCATAAAAATCTGGCGAAACTGGGAGGACAAGCGGTTGAGCGCATCCAGAATGCTCTGCTTCCGTTCTTCATCCTGAGAGGCGAACACCTCGTCCAACACCAAAAAATTGACCGGAAAACCGCCGCTGCGTTCGACCACCACCTGACTGATAGCGATACGCAGGCACAGGTTCACCAAATCCTGTTCGCCGCCGGAGAATCGGTTGACGCCGAAAGCCTGATTGGCGTCATACACCTGGATGCCATAGTCCTCATCCAACTCCAACCATTGATAACGGTTGTTGGAAACCAAAGCCAGCAGCTGCGAAGCGCGATGAGCCAGCAGCGGCCGGATACGGCCGGCCAGCTCCAGCCGAAAACGCCCCAGATGCATATCCAGAGCATCCAGATAGCGCACCTCTTCATGTAAAACTTTTATCCGTTCGAGCTTTTGCGCCTGCTCCTCTATGGTCTGCGCCAGCGCTTCGCGTTCACTCGTCACGCGCGCCATGGTCTCGCGACAACCGCTCAAAGCCTCCTGACTCTGATCCAAGGCCTGCGTCTCACGATCTACCTCTCCCTTGGCGGATTGAAATTCCACCTCATTAAAGTTCAATGCCGCCTGCGCTTGCTGCGTCTGGTCAAGGTCTCTGAGGATCTCCACTCTGGTTTTCTGCGTTGCACTGAGATCGGTTTCCAGGGCAGAACGGCGCCCCACCCTTTCTTCGAGCTGAGCCTGCTTTTGCAGCCACGCCTGCGCCGCCGCAACCCTTTGCGTGCAGGCTGCATGGGCGGCTGCATCGTAATCGATGACGCCCAGTTCGGCCAGCTGCGCCTCGTTCTGCTCGTGCTTCTCCTGCAGCGTTTTCTGCTCCGCGGTCAGCTGTGCATGCTGTTTTTTTGTCTCATCCAACCCCGCCTGCCTTTTCACCAGCTCTTCCTTCTGACGGCGCAGGGCTTCCACTGCGGTCTCTCTCTCGCGAATAGTCTGGAGAAGCGCCTTTTCCTGATCTCTGGCAAGAACATACGCCTGCCTCAATTCACTGATGGTTTGCTCCATTTCAGCCAGAGCCTGCTCATAGTGATCTTTCAACGGCTGGGTGCAGGTGGGGCAAACGCCCTTGGGACCCAATCGCCGCAGGGTCGCCGCTTTCTCAGCCCATTCCCGGCCGTTGCGTTCTGCATGGGTGCGCCGGCCGCTGCACTCGTTATGCTGTCTCCGCAAATCCTGCACCGTCTCCTCAGCCAGCCGCAGCCGTTCACCCAAAGCCTGCAGCTCTGCAACCACCGCATCATAGTGAAGCAGGGCGTCGCTGCAGACATCCAGGCGCTTCCTCAAGCTTTGCCGTTGCTCATCCAGGTGACGGCGGGCCTGTTCCAATCCCTCCTGTCGGGTTTTGCGCAACGCCAGACGGTCCCACTCTTCCTTCTCCGCCTTGAGCCGTTCGATCTCCACCACTTTAGGCCGGATCTCCACCAGCTCCTTTTCCGCCTGTTCAATAACCGCCAGCTCGTCCCGCAGACGGCGTTCGCTGTTCTCGCATTCCTGCAGCCGGCCCTGATCCTTGACCAGTCGGGTGGTCAGCAGCGCGTTCTGATCGCGCAGTTTAGCCAGCGCTTCATACCGGCTTTTGCATTGCGCCAGTGACTTGCGCCGTCGCCCCGTCTCTTCGCTCAGGCGGGTTAGTTCTGATTGCACCTCGTCCTGCTCCGCTTGCAGCTGCCGATAACGCGACTGCAGCGCTTCTGGATCGAGAAGACTGTGCCGCAGGCCCTCGAGATAGTTCTGTTGTGCGTTGCGATCTTTGCGCACGCGCTCACGGCTGTCGTCAATGGCATCGATGCCGATCAAGCGGTTGATGGTGCGTCTCCGCTCCTCCGGCTGCATGCCGGAGAGCGCCGCCAACTCTTTTTGCCTGGCAAAGACCGAGGACAGAAATGAACGATAGTCCAGTTTAAGCAAGTTTTCGATATACTCGTTGACGCCGCGTTCCTGCACCGCCTCCGGCGCGGTCGCGGTTGAGACATACACCGCCGCTTCGGCCACCGCATTTTTGCCCTTGATCCGGCGCACAACGCGGTACTCCCGGTCGCCATAGACAAACTCGAGTTCAACGCCGGCCGCGCTCCCTTCGCCGCTGAACTGGGAGCGGATCTCCAGCTTGTCTGTGCGGGCGGCGCGGGTTCCATACAACGCCCAGCCTACCGCCTCGAGCAGAGAGGACTTGCCGGCGCCGTTCTTGCCGATGATGCCGATGACGTTCTCGGGAAATTCAAGCTCCAAAGATCGAAAGCGGCGGTAATTCTCGACTTTTATACGTTTGAGAATCATACGTCCAGATACCGGCAACCCAATTGCATCAACCGTTGTTTGTCCCAGTGCGGCTCCTCCACCGCCTCCAGATAACGGCCGAATTCCACCGGCAGGGATTCGATGCGTTCGTTGACACGATGCACAGCATCTTCGGCTTCCGCCGGACGAATGATCTTTTCCAGCTGCAGCACATGCTCGAACAGGCTGTCCAACCGAGCGGTCTCGAGCTGAAGAAAGACCGAGGGGTTGACCTCATTCAATGTGAGTTGAACCACAGCGCCGTCCGGACAGGCGCGGCTCAACCGTTCCGCCTGCTGGTATATGTCCGCAGCGGAAAGCTTGCGGCACTGCAGCGCCGGCAGCCGCAGCATCGGACGAGTGACCAGCTCAAAAAATTTTTTCTTGCCCGAGGCGAGGTCCACTTCCAGCAAACCGCAGGGATGCTCGCTCTGCGACAGGCTGGTGCGCTCCGTGGATCCGCTGTAACGAATGTGCTCGCGAATGGCAAGGGGTTTATGGTAATGACCCAGGGCGATGTAATCGAACGGACCCGCCGCGGCGGCATCCAGGTCCGGCAGCCGCTGCTCGTTGAACTCGCCCATCCCATAACTGCCGCCGCTCCAGGCGCCGTGGGTCACCAGCACCTGATGGGCCGCGTCCTCGCAGCGGGTCACAGCGTTGACAGCCGCCTCCAGTTCCTCGGTGAGAGAACAATGGGGAATGCAATGGACCGCCACCGTATGGATGATATGGCATTCATACCGGCTTTCATAAACCGGAAACACGTTTGGGAAAAGGGCCAGCGATTCAAAGATGGAACCGGTTGAGCGGATGCGCGGCGTTTCGTGGTTGCCGGAGACGATCACCATCGGGATTCCGGCGCTGCTGACCTTTTGAATGCCCTCCAGGGCCACGCGGATGGCGCGGTTGTTGGGCCGCGGCGTGTGAAACAGATCACCGGCATGCAGCACCAGATCCGGCTGCAACGACAGGATAAGTGCAATGGCCTGCTCCCACGCCTGATACACATCCTGTTCGCGTTGATTGAGCCCGGTCTGCGGATCCGTACGGTAGTATTCGGAAAACCCTAGATGGGTGTCGGAAAAATGAACCAGTCGCATGGATGCTCCTGCATGGGACATGGGTCTACCCAAATCTCGGAAACTGTGGCATGGGTTAAACAATGGCGCATGATCCCGACCGGCCTTTGGCTCCGGCTGGAAAGCGTCGAAAATATAATTTGTTTTTATTGTGGTTAAATTAGACAATAAAGCCTGACTGCGGCGAATATTTTACAAAACAGGCACAGCTTTTGCTTTCTCGTCTGCAGATCAAGGGTGAGTCCCGCGCTCACCACGGCTGATTCTAGCAGAGGAAAACAGGATATGAAAAAGTCACTCTTAATCATCGACGCGGACGAAAATGCACACAGACTCTCAAAGGTTTTCACCGCCGCCGGACACACCGCTGCCGTAGTCGAAGACGTTGAACAGGGGCTCAGCCTTCTGAAGGAGGCTTCAGCCTATGACGGCGTTTTATTGGACGTCCACCTGTTTAACGGCAACCTGATCAAGAGCATCTCCGAGATCAAGACAATGAGGCAGAACCTGCTCGTGGTGTTGCTGGGACGGCTGGAAACGCCGGCCCTGGTCGAATGCGTCAAGCATGGCGCGGATGGGATCGTCGATAAGCCGCTTGAACAGCCCAGCCAGGTGGTCCGGTTCGTCGAAGAGCAATTCAAGAAACAGCCGGAGACGTCCGCTGCAGCCAAGTCGCAGAGAGAGCTCGAACAGATGATCGCCGACAGCTATCCACTGGTAGGCCAGGGACGGGTGATCACGGATTTAAAGCGATTGATTCAGAAAATCGCTCCCTTGGATTCAACCATCCTCATCACCGGCGAAACCGGCACCGGCAAAGAGGTGGTGGCGCGCATGATCCATTCCCTCAGCCCGCATCGCAACAATAATTTTATCGCGGTTCATTGCGGCGGCATTCCGGATACCCTGCTGGAGAGCACGCTGTTCGGTCATGAAAAAGGTTCTTTCACCGGAGCGTTCCGCACCCACAAAGGTCACTTTGAAGTGGCGGACAAGGGGACCATCTTTCTCGACGAGATCGGCGACACCACCTCTTCCTTTCAGGTTAAACTGCTGCGAGTGCTGCAAGACAAGCAGTTCCGCCGTATCGGCGGCACCGAAGTGCTGACCACCGGAGCGCGGATCATCGCGGCCACCAACCGTGATCTTACGCAGATGATCAAAGAGGGCACGTTCCGCGAAGACCTCTATTTCCGTCTCAATGTGATCACGCTGCGAGTGTCGCCGTTGCGTGAACGGTGTGAGGATATCCCACTGTTGATCCGCCACTTTGTCCACCTGTTTTCGAAAAAGCACAATCATCTGGGCGTTTACTTAAAACCGGACACCATCGACATTCTGCAACGACAATACTGGCGCGGCAATGTCCGCGAGCTGGAGAACGTCATCGAACGGCTGGTGGCGCTTTCGGATTCCGACTGGATCGGGCCTGAGGAGCTGCCGGCGGACTATTTGAAAGCGCCGGAAACCCATATCCTCGAAACCCTGCCCTTGTATCCCTATGCAGAAGCCAAGGATCTGTTTGAAAAAGAGTACATCACCAAACTGCTCATCCAGAGCAACGGCAATATATCCAAGGCGGCGCGGCTGGCTGGAATGCCGCGGCAGAACCTCCACCTCAAGATCAGAAAGCACAAAATAAAATCAGAAACGCTGCGCGCGCATCAGCCGGCGAAACAGGAAACGCCGATCAGTTCGAATAATAACTAGAAACACCATTGAAAGAGAATCACTCTTTTCCCCGCAGGTGCCGGTCAAAAAAGAGCACCAACGTGCGGCGGATGATCGGTTCGCGGTCCGTATACAGCAGATCCGCGCCGCTCTGCCGAGTCGCCAACCAGACGGTTTTCTTGGGCTCAGGCAGGCGGGCATACCATGCTGAAAGCGGATCAGAATCCTGCGGCGTCTGTTCACCGGCTGAAAGCAGCAAAAGCGGCCGCCCCTGCCAAGAGTCAAGCCAGAGGCTGTCCAGACCGGCGATCTCTTTTCCAGGCGTCAGCAATGCCGTCCCGCTCACGGCCGAGTCCTGAACGACCACCTGTAAGCAGGTCATGGCGCCGGCGGCATCCGACACAACGCCAAGCTTGAGATGCGGATGCTCGCGGCGCAACCGGATGATCACCTGTTGCAAAGCGCTGACCGCTCTTTCCTTCATTCCCCCCTCACTGGGAAGCACTGCCGCGACAACCAGATAGCCCTGCACAGCCATACGCACCGCGGTGTCCTGCCATTGGTTCTGGACAGCGGCGGAGCTGCAGGACAGCAAAACCACAGCCTCGGGGTTTTTTTCCCGGTGCACATAAAGTTGCGCTGATGGCAGGCCCTCGGTCGTATCCGACCACAGCAGCGTTTGAACGTCAACCTTATCGTTAAACGCCGGCTCACAGGCCGCCAGTCCGGCTAGTATGACAGTCAAGGCAATTCGCTTCATAGGCATAGGGCATCCGATTTTACCGACATCTTTGCAGTAATATAAACTTTTTCTCAATTTTATGAAACGATTTTTCTCCCAGCCGCTGTCCCGTTCTCCCACTTTATCCTTGCTTTATCACATGGTATTTTCTATATTTTTCAACCATGTACCAAGTAAAGGAGAACGTATGGAGCCGAGCAAACGTACCCTGCCTGAAAATGCCTATCGCCCACTCAAAGAGGGTGAGTCGTACCAATCGGTGGTGCCGGCGAGCCGGAAAATGCCGGAGGTCACCCGCTACTCTTTGATCTGGGGATTGATCTACGCCGCGGTGTTTTCCATGGCCGCAGCCTATCTGGGCCTAAAGATCGGCCAGGTGTTTGAAGCAGCGATCCCCATCGCCATTCTCGCGGTCGGCGCCTCAGCGTTTCTGGGCCGCAAAGACGCACTGCTGGAAAACGTCATCATTCAATCCATCGGCGCCGCCTCAGGCGTGGTGGTGGCCGGCGCCATCTTCACCATTCCGGCCATCTATATTCTCAAACTGGAAATCCATTTTTATCAGATCTTTCTGGCTTCGTTGTTCGGCGGTTTTCTCGGCATTCTCTTTATGATTCCATTCCGCAAATATTTCGTCCAAGAGATGCACGGACAGTTTCCCTTTCCTGAGGCCACAGCCACCACCGAGGTGCTGGTTGCCGGCGAGTCGGGCGGCACCCAGGCCAAAGTGCTGATCAAAGCCATGATCGTCGGCGGTCTGTATGATTTCATCATCGGCACCTTTCATTGGTGGAGTGAGGTGTTTACCTCCCGCGCCGTGCCTTTTCTCGCCGATCTGGCGGATAAATGGAAGCTGGTGTTCCGCATCAACGTCGGCGCCGCCGTGCTGGGTCTGGGATACATCGTCGGCCTGCAGTACTCGGCCATCATCGCCGCCGGCTCGTTTGTCTCCTGGTTTTTGCTGGTGCCGTTGGTCTATTATTTCGGCCAGAATCTGGCATTGCCCTTTGGCAACACCGCCCAACTGATCAGCTCCATGTCCGCGGAGCAGATTTTTTTCACCTATGTGCGCCACATCGGCATCGGCGGCATCGCCTGCGCCGGCATCATCGGGATCATCCGTTCGTCGAAAATCATCGGCGGCGCTCTCAAGCTGGCCTGGCACGAGCTTACCGGTAAAAGCAAAAAGAACGCAGCGGATGACCGTCGCACCAGCCGGGATCTTTCCATGAGCGCCATCGCCGCGGGTATCGCCCTGACCGCTCTGCTGTTGTTGCTGTTCTTTCAATTCGGCGTAGTACACAACTGGACCCAGGCCATCGTCGGCCTGCTCATCGTTCTAATCATCTCTTTTCTGTTCACCACGGTGGCGGCGCGCGCCATTGCCATCGTCGGCACCAACCCGGTTTCCGGCATGACGCTGATGACGTTGATCCTCTCCTCGCTGATCCTGGTGCGCGTCGGCCTTACCGGCACTTCGGGTATGGTCTCCGCGCTGATCATCGGCGGGGTGGTCTGCACCGCGCTGTCCATGGCCGGTGGATTTATCACAGATCTCAAGATCGGCTACTGGCTGGGGAATACGCCGGTGAATCAGCAGAAATTCAAATTCCTCGGCACTCTGGTCGCCGCCGCCTCTGTGGGCTTTGTCATCATGATGTTGAACGAAACCTATGGATTCGAAGGCCCCAACGCCCTGGTCGCTCCTCAGGCCAACGCCATGGCCGCAGTCATCAAGCCGCTCATGTCCAATCAACCGGCGCCATGGATGCTGTACATCGTCGGTGCGATCTTTGCTCTGATCCTGCAGATGATCGGCGTTCCGCCGCTGGCCTTTGCTCTGGGCATGTATATTCCCCTGGAACTGAACACGCCGCTGCTGGCCGGCGGCATCATCGCCTATCTGGTGTCCAATGCCTCCAAGGATGAATCGCTCAATACACTGCGCAAAGAGAAAGGCACGCTGATCGCCTCCGGCTTTATCGCCGGCGGCGCCATTATGGGCGTGGTATCGGCGTTCCTGAAATACGTAGGCTTTGACAACGCCTCTTTGGTCCAGCCCATCCTGGCGGTGCACTGGGCCGAAAGCTCCGGCGGTCAATTGCTGGCCCTGGCGCTCTTTGCTGCGCTCTGCCTCTTTTTTGTCGCAGACGCGAAACGAACCGGATCCTGATCATGTCCATCGTCATCGCCTATTACATCACCGGTCATGGCTATGGCCACACGGTCCGTTCCGTGGAGATCCTCAAAGAGCTGTTTCGCCGCCGGCCGAATGCAACCGTGCATGTGCGCACCTCTGCGGCTGCCTGGCTTTTCGAAGAATTGCATTCCTTCCAGTTCCACTATCACGCCACCCGTCTGGATGTCGGCGCCCTGCAATCCACCAGCTATCACGTGGACCGCGCCGCCACTCTAGCTGCTTATGCGGACCTGATCGAACGAAAACAGAAATTGCTCGACCAGGAGATCGCTTTTCTGACCCGGGAAAAAATCACCGCGATCGTGAGCGATATCACCCCTCTGGCGTTTGCCGCCGCCGCAGCGCTGCGCCTGCCGGCGATCGCTGCAGCCAATTTCACCTGGGACTGGATCTATCAGGACTGGCTGGCGGATTTTCCGCATTATGCGCCGGTTATTGAGGACATCCGTGCGGATTACCGCAAGGCTGACCTGCTTCTGCGCCTGCCTTTTCACGGCGACATGTCTGTTTTCACCAACATCGTTGACCTGCCGCTGGTGGCGCGTCGGTCCTCTCTGAGCCGAGAACAGGCGCGCAGCCGGCTGGCCGATTTTGTCGACACCAAGAAAAAAACAATTCTGCTTGGACTGCGGCAAGCGGACATCGGCCATGTACCGGCCGCTGCATTAGAAAAGTTGTCGGACTGGCGCTTTATCACCACCTCGCCGGCTCTGCAGGCCGACACCATCACCTGCATACCCGAAGGCCGGCTTCCCTTTCAGGATATGGTCCGAGGCTGCGATGTCATCCTGTCCAAGCCGGGCTACAGCCTGGTGGCGGAGGTCATCGCCAACCAGACACCGCTGGTATATGTGACGCGCAATGATTTTTGCGAGGATCCGATTTTGCGGCAGGCTCTTAGCCGCTACGCGGTGTGCGAAGAGATGTCGATGGAGGATTTCAACGCCGGTCGCTGGCAGGAGGCCCTGCAAAAGGCAGCGGCCAAGCCGGCCCTGTGGCCCTTCATCGCCAACCACGGAGCGGAAACAGCGGCCGAACGAATATTGGAGTATGTGAAATGAACAAACGCCTACTGCAAACCCTGGGCCTGCTGCTCGCGGGTTTATCGCCCGCCGCATCGGGCGATAAACCGCTCGAGTTGAACGATCGGCGGGAATTGCTGGTGGATGACTATCTGATCGAAAAGCTGCAGCAGGTACGGTTGGTTCTGCATGAGCCCCGAGATGAAGGGATTGTTCTGCGTTTCGACAAACCCTGGGAAGGCGCTTTCTGCGGCTACAGCACCGTCATCAAGGACGGATCGCTATACCGGCTCTACTATCGCGGTCTGCCCAGGGCAAAAGCCGACGGCAGCAATCTTGAATCGACCTGCTATGCCGAATCTCAGGACGGCATCACCTGGAGCAAGCCGGAGCTGGGGCTATTTAAAATAAACGACAGCTGGAGGAACAACGTCATCCTCGCTGACGCGGCGCCGGCCACCCATAATTTCAGTCCGTTTCTGGACACCTGCCCCCAGGCGCCGGCCGAAGAACGCTTCAAAGCTCTGGCCGGCACTGAAAAAAGCGGACTGATGGCTTTCGTATCCGCCGACGGCATTCACTGGCAGCGCCGCGGCGCCGAGCCGGTGCTCAGGAAAGGACTGTTTGACTCGCAAAACGTCTCCTTCTGGTCAGATGCAGAGAAGCGGTATCTCTGTTACTTTCGCACCTGGACCGGAGACGGCTACGCCGGCTTTCGCACCGTCAGCCGCAGCACCTCGACGGATTTCATCCACTGGAGCGAACCGACCGCCATGAGCTTTGGCGATACGCCGATGGAGCATATCTACATCAATCAGACCCATGCCTATTTCAACGCGCCCCATCTTTACATCGCCGTGGCAGCGAGGTTTATGCCCAACCGTCGGGTGCTCTCCGAGGAGCAGGCGCGGCAGATTAACGTGGATCCCGGCTATTTCAACGACTGTTCGGATGTGGTGCTGATGACCTCCCGGGGCGGCGCGGTCTACGACCGTACGTTTATGGAGGCGTTCATCGCACCCGGAATCGGCTGGTCCAACTGGGTCTCGCGCAGCAACTATCCGGCGCTCAACGTCGTGCCCACAGGCGAGAATGAGATGTCGATCTATGTGAACCAGAATTATGCGCAACCGTCCGCTTGCCTGCACCGGTATTCCCTGAGGCGCGACGGCTTTGCCTCCCTGACCGCAGGATACCAAGGCGGGGAGATGCTGAGCAAGATCCTGACCTTTTCCGGCGAACGGCTGCTGCTCAATTTTCGCACCTCAGCGGCCGGACAGATCAGCGTAGAGATCTGCGACGAGTCGGGTCAACCCCTGCCTGGATTCGCCCTGGCGGACTGCAAGCCATTGATCGGCAATGAGCTCAACCGAGCGGTGGTCTGGGCGCACGGCGAATCCGTGGCCGCCTTGGCCGGCCGACCTATCCGGTTACGCCTGGCGATGAAAGACGCCCATCTCTACGCTCTGCAGTTCGTGCGCTGAACTTTTCACCCCAGACCCGGCGCGCGCCGGCGTGTTAATCGACAGCGACTTTGATGACCACTTTCAGAATATCGCCGTCGCTGATCACCGGAGCATGCGCATCTTCCGGAAAAAAAATGGCGAACTGTCCGGCCTGCACCTTTTTGTAAAGCGTCGGCTTGTCGGCGAAAAACTCGATATCGCCGTCCGGTTTGTACGGCGTTGCGATCACCCGGCAATCATCCACATTGCTCCAGCCCATCTCATCATAACCCTCGATGACATACTGAATGTCGATGTATTTGCGGTGCGCTTCCAGCAGGGCTTCATTTTTCTTCCGGCCCTTGTTCAGACCGATGGAGGCATAGATCTTGTCTCCGTCGATAACATGTTTTCCATGCTCCAGTTTGGCCAGCTCCGGATTCTGCAAAAAAGCAAAAGCCTTGGCAAACCTGGGATGAAGCGCATAATACTTGTGAGCGTTTTCCAGTCGATCGGTAATCATGGTGTTAGGTTTCCTTATTTTGGCCTGATTGGTCTGTGATTGAAGACAAGGGACGGAGAGGCCGAGCCAAAGGGCCAGGCCTGCAGCCGCCAGTCGTTTCGATGAACGCATAGGTTCGCTCCTTTCAGGTTGGAGGTTTTTGATCGTACTCCACGGCCGCATCGGGCCTATCGGCTTTTCAGCCGTTCCAGTAAAACTTCATACTCTGTCTGCAGCGCCGCCCATTTGTCCAGCAGCTGTTCGAGTTCGGTTTTGATGGCGCTGTACTCCCTGGTCAATCGCGCAGCGGAGGCGCCATCCTTATAACTGTCCGGCTGTCCCAGCAGCTGTTCGGTTTCCAGTTTTTGCGCTTCCAGATGGGCGATGCGAGCTTCTGTTTTCTCGATCTCCGCTCTAAGAAAATTGCGTTCCTTGCTGATGGATTGACGGGCCTCCGCCTCCTGCCGTTTCTGCTCCTTGTTCTTTTTCGCCGAGATCTCTTTTTCCACAGCAGGTTCGGATTCTGTTTCACGCTCGTTGAGGGATTCAAGCCGGCGCTTGTTCAAATAATCCGAATAATTGCCCTCGAACTCGCGCAGACGCCCGTCCTTCAGCTCGATCACCCGGTGCACCAGTTTGTCGAGGAAATACCGGTCGTGGGAAATCAGCAGCAGCGTTCCATCAAATCCGGACAGCGCCTCTTCCAACGCCTCCTTGGAGGCCAGATCCAGATGGTTGGTCGGTTCGTCCATGATCAAAAAATTGACCGGGGATAAAAGAATTTTCGTCAACGACACGCGCGCTTTTTCCCCGCCGGACAGCACGCGGATCGGTTTGAACACATCGTCGCCGTGAAAACCGAACAAACCCAGACCATCGCGCACCCGCGGCAGCAGCGCATGGCGGATGGTCGACGCCACTTCCTCATACGCCGTCGCGTCCGGCGTCAACGCCTCAATCTGATGCTGCGCATAATAGCCGATCTGCACCCGCTCTCCGATGCGCAAGCTTCCCCGTTCCGGCGTCAGTTGAGAACATATCAACCTGGTCAGCGTGGTTTTGCCCGCACCGTTGACGCCCACCAACGCCAGACGATCGCCGCGATAGATCGACAGATTCAGCGCCTCCAGAACCCATGGACCGGCATAGCGGTAATAGAGATCGGATATCTTTACTACCTCCCTGAAGCTGGTGGTCTCCGCCCGCAGAGTGAAGGACAGAGAACGCGCCGGCGGCGGCGTCCATTCCACCTCCTCCATTTTTTCCAGCTGCTTGATGCGGCTCTGCACCTGGGCCGCCTTGGTGGCCTTGTAGCGGAACCGGTCGATGAATTTCTGTTGCCGCTCTCTCTCCTCGGCCAACGCCTGCTGCTTTTTGAGCGCTTGCTCCCGGATCAGCGCTTTTTGCTTTTCGTAGAAATGGTAATTGCCCGTGTAAGGAACCAGACGCCCGTTCTCCAGTTCGCAGATCTCTTCCGCTAAACGATCAATGAAAAATCGATCGTGCGATACCAGCACCATGCTGCCCGCAAAGGAAAGCAGATACTGCTCCAGCCATTCCAGTGCCGGCAGGTCGAGATGATTGGTGGGCTCGTCCAGCAGCAGCAGATCCGGTGCGATCAGCAGCAGACGCGCCAGATATACCCGCATGCGCCACCCGCCGCTGAACACGGACAATGGACGGCGCAAATCAGCGATGGAAAATCCCAGACCCGATAGAATCGCCTTGGCCTGGTTCTCCAGGGCGTATCCACCGAGCGCATCATAACGAAATTCCAAAACGCCGAGCCGCTCTAACCATTCAACGGGAAGATCGCCCCCCTGTTCCAGCTTTTGATGCAGATCATAGATCTGCTCTTCCAGACTCATCACTTCCGGAAAACCCTGCAGCACCATATCCAGAATGGGCTCCTCGGCGTCCGGAAGTTCCTCCTGCGGAAGATAGCCGATGCGATAGCCCTTGGGTTTTATCAGCACCCCGGAGGTCGGCGCCAGCTCTTGGTTGAGAATGCGCAGCAACGTAGTCTTGCCCGCTCCGTTGGGACCGATCAGTGCCACCCGGCGTCCGGGATTGATCACCCAGTTCACCCTTTTTAACAGCTCGCGCTCGCCGATACTGAACGAGAGATCGTTGATTTGCAGCATGAGATTCTGAAATTCCCGATTAGCGCACTAGTGTTACCTTTTGTGTCCGCACTTGATCGTCCACCTGCAGCCGGATCATATAAACCCCGCTGGGCATGGACACGCCCCGTTCGTTGTCGCCGCTCCAGCCGAGCCGATGCTCTCCGCCGTTTTGCCGGCCGTGCAGGAGCGTGCACACCCTCTCCCCGGTCACCGTGTATACTGCTGCATGCACCCGGGCTGAATGCGCTAATTGATAATCCAGCCGCACCGAGCTGTTGAAGGGATTGGGAAAAGCCGGCGACAACGTGAACGCCTGCGGCAACGCCTTGGTCTGCGTTATTCCGCTGGTCGATTGCAGCACCGGCAGTTCGATACGCGATCTCCAGGTTCCGCCGAAATGAATGGCATTAACGGCGATTCGGGACTGACTGCGATCATTGGGATCCAGATCGTTATTCGGATTGAGCTCAAAGCGCGGATAATTGCTGGAGGACAGAGCGATCTTGATGCGATGACCGGCGCTGAAAACCAACGCCGTCGGCGGCAGCGTGATTGAGAGCGAATCGACCAAGCCCGGCTGCAACCAGCTCACCTGAGCGGGCAGGCAGCCGAAACGAAACCGTGCGCGCTGAATGCCGTCTACCACCAGCATCTCTCTGCCATCGGGATACACATCGATCAGTTTAAGGGTGAAATCCGTGTCCGGTTGATCGCTGGACACATAGAACAAACCGCGGCCATAGCCCTCCATGCGCAGCGGCTCGCTCAACGGCGCAGAGACAAAGCCGAGCACATCCGGCCGGGCATCGACCGGCCGCTGATCCATGGGGCCGGCCTGCAGATTGAGATTATTGCCGCCTAGAGTCATAACCGGATGGGCGGGATCATAGGTATAGTTGAGCTGGTTCTCCGTTTGCCCCGGTTGCGTGGTCAGGGCGCCGGATTCATTCAGATACCAGGTCATGCGCTGGGCGTTAGCCGGGGGCCAGGCCTCTGCCTGCAGCCAGCGGCATCCGCCGTCCCGCGGTTTGGCCGGGTCGCCCATGAGATAATAATGCACCTCCGGTTTAGCCGCTGGCGCTGTCCCGTCGGTCATCCATTTATCGAACCAGGAGAACGCCTCTCCTATCACGTTAAAATCCGCACTCGGATAGGTGATCTGGCCTACTTGACTGTTTGAGCCCACGGTGTGATGGATCCACGGGCCCATGATCAATTTCTGCGGCGCGAAAGGGATCAGATCATTGAAAGCAGCCACAGGACCGGCGGAGAAACAGTCATACCAGCCGCCGATGTGCAGAATGGGTACATGGATCGAATCAGTGCGGGTGTGCAGATTCATCTCATCCCAAAGAGGACCATAGTAGGGGAATTGATGCATATAATCGATCATGTACAGGCTGCCCTGGCCGGCGACCCAGCCCTCCACCAGCGCTTTAGCGAATTCCCCGCCTGGATAGATCGCCTGACGATAGAGGTCGGTGGGCGCGACGATGGCCACCGCGCATTTGATAGCCGGGTGTAAACTGCCCACAGCCCTGTAAGTGGTGATGCCGCTGGCGGAAGCGCCGAAGACCGCCACGCGACCGTTGCACCACGGCTGTTTGGCCAGCCAGTCGACCGTGTCATAGCCATCCTGCAACGCGCCCCAGCCGTCGGTGAAAAAAACCGAATCAACGCCCTGTGAGGCGTAGCGGCCGCGGGTGTCCTGAAACACCAGGGCATAGCCTTTGATCGTGATAAGGACGGAGACCAACGCCTCCGGAATAATTTGATCCCCTTTGCCGTAGGGCGTGCGATGCAGCAGGACCGGGTAGGCTTTGTTGACCGCAGGCCGGTAGACATCGGTGGCCAGCAGCGTGCCGTCCCGCATGGGAATTTGATAGGTCTCTTTGATGGTCGTCTCCGCCGACAGCGCCGCGGCAGCCAGCCAGCCTATGACCAGGATTCTGTAAACGGATCTGTGAACAGACATGTGTTCTATTCCCACTCTTTTGGTTTTTGCCGCTGTTCTTTGATTTGGCTGCGCTGACGTTTAGCCTGACGTCTGGCTTCTTTAACAGCGGCCGGAATGCGATGCTTAGGACGTTTCGGTTCAGGCTTGACCGCCTCCCGCAGCAGAGCGATGAATCGCGACACCGCGATCTCGCGGTTGGCCGATTGACTGCGCTGTTCTTTAGCGACGACTCGAAGCGCTCCTTCGCGATTGATGCGCGTGGTGAGCCGCTGATGGATGCGTTGCTTCTGTTCATCCGACAGCGCCTGTGAGCGCGCGACATCAAACCACAAAGTGACGCGCGTCTCCACTTTGTTCACATTCTGCCCGCCGGGCCCGCTGCTGCGGGACATGGTAAAACGAATCTCCTCGTCGGGAATGAGGATCTCTTCATTCACCACAATCATGCTATGATCCCATTCTCATTGATCCTGTATTGAAAAATATAGTGATCTTGAATGAGTTTCGAAAGACAATTTTATCAACCGTCAACCGTATGGCAGGCGAAGAGGAAATGCATAATTGTTGATCCCGCGCACCCGTTGCTCATATAATGCTTGCATTTCAACATTTAGATCTTTATCTTCATCAAGTATTCACAACAGGAGGGACGTATCATGCCGAATTACAAATTGATTGAGATCGAAGGTATTGGCTCCGCCATGTCGAAAAAAATGGAAAAAGCGAGAATCAAAACCGTACGCGGATTATTAAAGAAAGGCGCCACCCGCAAAGGCCGCAAAGAGCTGGCCGAAACCACCGGGATTAAAAGCTCGGTGATTTTAAAATGGGTCAACATGTCCGATCTGTTTCGCATCAAAGGCATCGGCAAGCAGTACGCCGAGCTTTTGGAAAAAGCAGGGGTGGACACGGTCAAGGAACTTAAAATGCGTCAGCCCGCAGCGCTGTTGGCACAAATGGAAAAAATCAACAACGCTGGAAAGAAACGCATGGTCCAGGCGCTGCCCGGACTGAAGCGCGTCAAATCGTGGGTCCGCCAGGCGCAGAAATTGCCGCCGATGATCACGTATTAAGCGGCGCACCGCTCGCTGCCATGCCCCGCCAGGCTTTGTCCGGGCGGGGTTTTTCTTTTTCATGGCAGAGCGTTTTTTTGCAGCAGACATTCGCAGCCGGCGGCCAGGAACTCGCGCACAACCGGCAGCGATGGAATTTTTTTCGGCGACCAACCGAACCGTTGCCGATAGATCGGACGGATGAGAAACAGGTCTCTGCGCAGAAAGACAAAACCGTAGCGGCGGCAGTACTTTTCAAATCCATGCACGCTCAATCCGATGCGATAGTTGCGCAACACCTCTTCGATCAAATAGTCGTGTTCCTGGAGAAGACGGCCGGCCGGCCGCAACAGCCACCCCGGCCACAGGTGCACATAGGGCAGCCGGCGCAGCAGCGAACGCCCCATCTGCTGATGACCTGCAAAAGCGGAAAACCGCGGTGGAAAAGTGATATAGACGCGTCCCCGATCGGCCAGCAGCGCGCGCAGATTCACAAACAGCGCATCCCGATCCGCCACATGCTCAATCACCTCGCGGATGACGATGAGATCAAAGATCTGCTGGATTTTTTCCGCCAAATGCGGATCGGTCACATCGCCCACGCGCACATCCAGCCGCGGACTCTGGGCCTTGGCAAGCCGCACCCGGTCCGGCGACAGCTCCACGCCGACCGCCTCCATGCCCCTTGCAGCCAGCACATGGAGAAAGCCGGCCTCGGCACAGCCGACCTCCAGCACCTTTTGCCGCTCGAAATCCGGAATCTGCTGCTGCAGAAACGGAACCAGGTAGGACTGGGAGAAGCTGACCTGCTCATGAAAATGTTTTTCCGACATGGGCGTTCATCCTCCTTCAGGCTGGCCCCGCTTGTTCAAAATCCTGATCGTGTCCAAGTCGGCGCCCGGCTTTTATAAAAAAACGCCGGGCGTTCAGTGCCCGGCGTTCAGGAGAAAAGGGCTGGACGCTTACTCGCCCAGAATTTCGGCCGCAAGCTTGCCGGCGTCGTAAAGTTTGCGCAGGGCTTCGATCATGAAAGCGCTATGCACCGCTACAGCGCGGTTGGAGGTTTCATCGTAGACAAAACGGCCGACCAGGCTTTCGATATTGCCGTCAAAAATCAAACCCACCAATTCGGCGTTCCGATTGATCACCGGCGATCCGGAGTTGCCGCCGATGATGTCGTTGCTGCTGACAAAGTTAACCGGCGTGGCCAGATCCAGCTGATCCTTGCGTTCCCAGAAACGCGGCGGCAGGGCGAAATCCCCCTGTTGGTTAAAGCTGATGCTCCGGTCATACAGCCCATAGAGCGTTGTCCGGTACGGCGCCTTGGTTCCATTCATCGGATAGCCCTTGGCGGTTCCGTAAGAAAGGCGCAGGGTGAAGGTGGCGTCCGGGTAGCTCTCTTTGCCATAAACCGCGAAACGCGCGCGCGCGATTTTCTCCGTGGCCGGCACCAGCAAACTCTGAGTGCTCTTCTTGTCCTCTTCGATTTTTTTGCGCTGTTCCGGCTCCAACTGACGCGCCAGGACGATGAATGGATCGGTCGATCGGGCGACTGCTTCGCTGCCGCCTTCGATGAGCGCTTTGCGCACATCGACTTGATCCAGCGTCGTCGCTTCGATCATCTCCTTGGCCGTTTGCGCAGCGCTGCGGCCCTGTAAAATCTTCTGCAGATAGGCGTCCTCGGCCCCCAGCTTCTCCACCGCCAGCTGCAGCATACCGCTGAAGGTCGCCTCATCCAGATCCTTATAGATCGGCGCCGGGGAGAACAGACGGAATTTCAACTGCTCCAGCTGCGAATCATGATAACCGGATAAACGCTCGCTGTCCGGCTTTTTCACCTCTGCGGCGTAAAATACAATCTGATTGGCGATGCTGGCGAAACGCGAACTCAGAGCCATACCGCGATAGCTGTTCTGTTCGGCGTTTTTAGTTTGTTTCTTAATGACTTTGGCGATGATATCCCAGCCGTCGCCGTACTCTTTTTTCCACTGCGGATTTTCGTTCACTTTTTTACGGAAATCATCCTCCTGCGCTTTCGCTTTGGCCATCAGCTTGTCGTCGAGCAAACCCTGATACTCGCCGCCCAACGCTTTACGGCTGTTCTCCAGCCCAAAGATAGACCGTGCGGCGCGGCGCGCCTGCTCGGCGCCGCGGCTGGAGTATGTACGCAGAATCTCCAGCTGTTTGTCGATCATGGCCAGACGCTGCGGATATAAAAAATCGCGCTGTCGCAGCAGTTGGCTGTAAGTGCTGAGCCGGTTGGTGGAACCCGGATGGCCGGAGACAAACACCAATTCGTTTTCCTCAACGCCTTTGGCGTTCCATTTCAGGTAGTGGGCCGTGCGCAGCGGCTGTCCGTTTTCGTAAACGCGGAAAAAGGCCATGTCGAGATCATAGCGCGGAAAGGTGAAATTATCCGCGTCGCCCCCCCAGAATGCGATCTTTTGTTCCGGCGCCATGACCAGGCGGACATCAGTATACCGCTTGTACTGGTAGGCCCAATATTCGCCGCCGTGATACAGGCTGACCACCTCGCATTTTAATCCGTTTTTATCCTTGTATTCCTGCTCGATGGCCGCGATCTCTTTTTCACGCGCCTTGAGCGCCTGATCGGGTTTCAAATCAGCGGTGACAGCGCCTTGCACGCGAGACGTGACGTTCTCCAGCTCCTGCAGCACATACAGCTCCAGGTCCGGGCACTTGACCTCCTCGTCCAGAGTCGCGGCATAAAAGCCGTTCGCCACGTAATTTTTTTCCGGCGTCGACATCTTCTGCAGCTGGCCCAGGGCCACATGATGATTGGTCAGGGTCAACCCCTGCGGGCTGATGAAAGAACCGGAGCCGCCGTCGTTAAAGCGCACGGAACTGAGACGGACATGGTCCAACCACTCCTGGGTGGGAGTGAAATTATATTTTTCTTTGAGTTGTTTAATTGGGGGATTATCAAAGGTCCACATGCCTTCGTCGGCCAAGACCAGAACGGGCATCAACGCCAGCGCCAAGCACCACCATCCGATCAGTTTACGCAAAACATGCCTCCTTGCTGTTAGAACCTATACCTGCGCCATTCCTCGAAAAATAAGATTTAATATACGCATTTTATCTGTGATTTGTTGCATTCATTTCCACCGCTGAGACCGATTCTGTCGTATTCAGCCGGGCACGACGGCTTCAAGATCGAGGGATCGAATCGAGCAAAGCCTCGATAATTTTTCCGTTCGCCCGCGGAAAGGCGAACCTCTCAAGCTCTTTGGGCAGCACCCATCGCCAACCGCTGCAGCCGATAGGCCTCGGGCGGCCGCTCACCCAATCGCAGTGAAAAACATTCAGAGTGACGGAGAAATGGGTGTACTGGTGATTCACCTTGAAAAAAAACTTGCGCACCCGCACTCGGACGCCCAGCTCTTCACGCACTTCACGCACCGCGGTCTGCTCCAGTGTCTCTCCCTTCTCTCTCTTGCCGCCGGGAAATTCCCATAGGCCGCCCAGCAGTCCCCGCTCAGGACGCCGCGCCAGCAGAATGCGGCCTTGACGCCAGATGATCGCGGCAGCAACCTCATGATGCGGCCGCTTTTTCTTTGCCCGCTTGAACGGAAAACGCTCCGGTTCTCCCTGCTGCCGGGCGCGGCAACATCGGGCCAACGGACACACGCCGCAGTGCGGAGCGGTTGGCGTGCACAGCAGAGCGCCCAGCTCCATCACCGCCTCATTAAAGTCGCCAGGGCCTTTCACCGGCAACAGCGTGTCCGCCAAGGTTTGCAGGATCTTTTTATTGCCGGTGGTCTGCACCTCCCCAGGAAAAGCGGCCAACCGCGACAATACGCGGACGACGTTGCCGTCCACCACCGCATAGCGCTGCTGAAAGGCGATGCTGAGGATCGCCGCAGCCGTATAGGGACCGATGCCCGGCAGTCGGCGCACGGCATTATAGTCCTGCGGGAAAACTCCGGCATGTTGCTTTTGAATCATCCGCGCAGCCTGAAGCAGATGGCGGGCGCGGGCGTAATAGCCCATGCCCTCCCACACCTTGAGCACCTGATCCAGTCGCGCGTTGGCCAGCTTTTTAATGGAGGGAAATTGTTTGCAGAATCGACGATAGTAGGGGATCACCTGCTGCACCTGGGTTTGCTGCAGCATGATCTCAGAGATCCAGATGCAATACGCCGTGCGCTTACGCCGCCACGGCAGATCGCGCCGATTCGCGCGGAACCAAGTCAACAACCGGCGGCGGATGGAACCGATATCCTTACTGGAGAAATAAACAGAGTTCATCGAAAAAATCCACTGAGAGCGGACCGCGAGGGCGGAGGATGGCTGTGTCGTCTGCGCTTTGTGGGTTTTCCTTTTGCGCAGCGTAGGCGCCGCCCCTTCGCCCAACCAAACGGCCGGCTGACCATTGCGCTAGATGATATCCGGCTTGATCACCACGGCGCCGATCTCCGCCAGATCCTCCTTCAATTTTTTGAACATCGCTTCGTTTTCATAGGTGCCGACGATGGCGCCGCCGCTGCCGGTAAAGCCGGCGCTGGCGCCGGCTGCGCGGGCTACTGATACCATTTCGAGATTGCGCCGATTGAGCGGCATGATCTCTTTACGTTTGTCGAAATTCTCGTTGATCAGCTGTCCCAATTTCTCCGGCTGACGCGCTTTCAGGCACTCTTTGGCCATCTCGGCGCGATCGGCGAAATATTTCATCGCGTCCACCACCTGCGGATCGCCGGCAAGAAAACGGCCGCGCAGATTGCCGTGCGACACTCCCGAGATCTCGCTCAGATCCGCCATGTACGCCAGATAGAGATTGGGCAGCAGATTGGGATCCAGCGGCTCATAATGGCCGTACCCCTGAGCCTCCATCAGCTTTTTGTCGAAATCCATAAAGACCAAGCCCTCATACACCTGGATCACGCGATCCTGCAGACCGGCGGCAATGCCCAGCTCTTCGGTCTCAACGCTGAGGATCAGGTTGGGCAATGTGGGCTTGGAAATCTCGACGCCGTAAAAAGTCATCAGCGCTCGAATGGTGGCCGTGACGATGGCGCTGGAGCCGCCGAGCCCCACCTGCACCGGAATGTTGGAACGATAGCGCACGGTAAAATTTTTATCGCTCAGCTGAATGCCTTTGTGTTCGCAGTACTCATAAAACTTTTTCGCCGCCGCCTTGATCAACCGAATGCCGCCGTAATAGCCGTGCCGGCGGACGTCCTTGACCAAATGCGCCAGGTTCTCGAAATAGGAGTGATCGCGCTCATTAGGCAGTATCTCCAGATCCGGCGTCTCATACAGCGTGACCTCAGCGGAAAAATTCTTCACCGTCACCGAGAGCGTTTTGCCATGATAGCCATCCGAAGGATTGCCGGCCAGACCGGCGCGGGAAAACACACGGGTTCTTACGATCATGGTCTATCCTTTTAAAAATTAGTTAAATAAAACTCGAAACCGCCCAAGCAGCCTCGGCGGTCACTTTTTATCACCATATCTCCGATCACCAGCTCATCGATCACACCTTCAAGGAGCAGGTGCATGGCCTCCGCCGGCCGGTGCACGATGGGCTCCCCGTGACGGTTGAGACTGGAATTCAGCACCATGCCGATTCCAGTTAAACCATAGAAGCATTCCAATAATTTGCGGAAAAGATCCGTTGAACCGGCCACAGCCTGAACGCGGCAGGAGCCATCCCCATGGACCGCCGCCGGCACCGCGGTTCGTCGATCGCCATGCACCTGGTACAGCCGGGTCATAAAAGGACTGGGCTGCCAGTTGGCAAAATAGGCGTCCCCCTGCTCCGCCAGGCAGCTGACGCCGAGCGGGATCCACTCCTCGCGCTGTTTACGCCGGTTCAGGGCCCTTTTCATCTCCAATCGCCGGGGGTCAGCCAAAATGCAGCGCTGCCCAAGGCTGCGCGGTCCATACTCTTCCCGTCCCTGAAACCAACCGATGATTTTACCATCGTTGAGCCGCTTTGCCGTATAGGCGGGTGCGTCGGGAAGCACTTCATAACGCAATGGTCCGCTGCAGGTATGCAGGTCTTGCAGTACCGCGGCGCGATCGAAACCACAACCCCAGGCGGTGTCGGTGATGGGCCGGCGGGGAAGAAGGCCAACCGCCGTGCGATGGACCTGCAGGGCTGCGCCGATGGGAGTGGAGCCGTCGCCGGTATGGGGAAAAATGAACAACGACTCAACCCCGGCCTGCTCGGCGATGACGCGGTTGATCGCTGCATTTAAGAACAGGCCGCCGGCCAGTGCAAACTTTTTGATCCGGTAGACGTCGATCAGGTGCTGAATGAAATGTAAAAGATTTTCCTGCCACACCCGCTGGGCTGCAGCCGCGACGTCCTCCGGCCTGTGTCGTTTCAGCAGGCCCTGCAGAAAACGACCGCTGCGGCTGGAAAGAAACACCTCAGCTCTGGGCGTAAAGATATAATCCAGCCAGTGCTTGTACGGCTGCCATCTTCCATCGATAAACCTCGTCGTAACCCCGGACACCGCATCATAGCAGGAATGAGGATCTCCCAGCCCTGCCAGTCCCATGGTCTTGCCCTCCTGCTCCATGTAGCGATACCCCAGGGCGACCGTGACGCCCGAGAACCAGCAGCCGGTGGCAAAGTAGGGGATGTCCTGCAAAAATTCGATATCCTCACCGCAACAGCGATACACCGCGCCGGCCACATTGCGGCCGTCGGCATGAGGCGCAAATCCTCCATAGCTGATGGCCAGGCACTCCTCCATGCTCGAGGCGGCATAAGCGGCCGTGACGTGCGCCAAATGATGATCGACAAAAACCAGTTTGCTGGAAGGCAGCGCGTTGGCGGACGCAGCATGGCTGGGATCGTAGATCGCTTTTTTCAGGTTCGGCAAAAGATACTTGAGCACACGGTCCGGCCGGCGCACAGCCACGCCCACGAGCGCGCGCGGCAGATCGAGGAGGTTATGTTCGAGCAGACTGGCATAATAGCGAGGCGCCGGGTAACCGCAGGCGAACACATCGATGTCGTCCATTCGCAGGCGGACCGCTGACAACACGGTCTCGATCGCAGCGAGGGGAAACGTGGAATCGTTTTTAATCCGCGACAGGCGCTCCTGCGACAACGCCATGCTCAAACGGCCGTCCTGCAATAGCGCCACACTGCTGTGGCTGTGATTTCCGGTTACATCCGAAAGACCAAGAATATTCATACGGACAAGGTCGGCTCCAACAGGTTCACTACCGTGATCTCTTCCGGCGTCACCAGGGCCTGACAGACGACGATCTCTACGCCGTTCTTCCATGCCTCAGACAACAATCGTGCATACTCCGGGTCGATGAACCGGGCGGGCATAAACCGCTCCGCGTCCATACGCTGCACCAGAAACAGAATCACGCCGCGATGGCCGTGGCGGACGATCTCCTGCAGATCACGCAGATGCTTTTGGCCGCGCTCCGTGACCGCATCCGGGAAATAGGCGACGCCGGCCTGGGCCAGGGTGACATTTTTCACTTCGATATAACACTGGCTGCGGCCGCCGCTGAGCAAAAAATCCATGCGGCTGTGGCTGCCCCACGGCACTTCACGCCGCACTGTGGTGTAATCGGAAAAAACAGCCGGGCGGCGCTGCAACAACATCTCGTGAATCAGACGATTAGGCGCCAGAGTGTTGATGCCCACCCATACGCCGTTTACACGCACCATTTCCCAGGTGTGGCGGTACCGCCGCTCAGGCCGCTCGCTGACGGAAACCAGCACCTTATTGCCGGGACTGTCGCAACCCAGCATGCTGCCCGAGTTGGGACAATGGGCGATGATTTCCGCTCCGTCATCCAGACGGATTTCTGCCATAAAGCGCTTGATCCGCTTGATTAAAATCCCGGAGAGAAGGGGCGGCAATTTCATAGGGAATTGAACCGACAGATGTCAGCCTGAGCCTTGCGCTTGAGCGGACGAACCGCCTCATCAGCCGAATACCCCAGAGCCAGCAGCGAGACTATTTCATATTTTGTGGGCAGTTGCAGGGTCCGGCGCGCCTTGTCCGGACTGAACCAGCCGATCCAGCAGGTGCCCAGGCCCAATTCAGCAGCCTGGAGCACAAAATGCTCGCCGGCTATGCCCATGTCGATGAGATAATAATGAATGCCGGTGATCTGCTTGCCGATGCGATTGGCAAGCAGGTCTTTTTCCGCCAGCAGCGCCACCAGGACCGGCGCTTGAGCCGCCCAGCGCGTGACACGGTAGAGCCCGGTAAAGTTTTCATCGCAAAACTTTTGCCGGATCTGCGGATCATCCAGAATGAGAAAGCGCCAGGGCTGAACGTTTTCCGCAGACGGCGCCAACCGCGCCGCCTCCACGCACTGCAGGATCAGAGCGCGATCCACCGGTTTGTCGAGGAACCGGCGCACGCTGCGCCGGGATTGCACCAGTTGTAGAAAGCTCATAAGACTCTATTTTTCGCTTGTATATTTTATGCAAAAAGGGTATATTTCAAATCGTAAAAAGGCGCTCATAGCTCAACTGGCAGAGCAACTGACTCTTAATCAGTAGGTTCAAGGTTCGATTCCTTGTGAGCGCACCAATAATATAAACAATACAAGCCTGCAATCCAAGCAGGCTTTTTTGTTGCCGGCGCATCAGACGGTCATGGCGCAGGGACGCCCCCACCGAGTCGCGAAAAGCGCAGAGGAACTGCGGACCTTCTCTTTGCTGCTGTCCCCGGCCCCCGGTTCCTTCAGCCTGTCAAGACATGCCCGAACCGGCTACTCGCCAATCCGCTGAACAAACATCAGAGACCGCCAAGCCCCTCAGCTCTTCCATGTTAGCCCAGCGGCAATAAAAACCCTTTCCCCGCCCAGAGATAACCGCCTCTTGCTTAATTATAAAATATGTCTATATTGTTCTATAGACCTGCCCTCACTAACTGCGACGAGGATAAAATGAACAGACGCAGCTTTCTTTTTTCCCTTTCAGCGGCAAACGCGTTGCCCGGCCTGGCATGCAGCAAGAGAGCGACAACACCCCCCAACGCGCAGCAATGCTTTCTACCGGGGATGACGTACCGGCAGCATCGCGACGAACTGCATGACCTCCTGTTCAAACAGTATCTGCCGTTCTGGGATCATGGCGGGTATGACCGGGAATACGGCGGCTTTATCTGCAACTTGACCCCCGACGGCGTACCGGTGGATGATGAAAAATACATCTGGTATCAGGGACGCGGCCTCTGGGTTTATTCTTTTTTGTATTCCCAATTCGGCAAAGAAACAACCTATCTGGACATCGCCCGACGAACCCGTGATTTTATGGTGAACCGCATGTACCTGGGTCATGGACAATGGGCGGAAAAAGTACATCGAGACGGCAGACTGATCAAGGGGGTTGAGGCGGACACGGACGTCTATGGCTGGCTGTTCGCCGCCATCGGATTGGTGGAATACTATCGCTGCACCGGCGACGACAAGAACCTTCAATTGGCCGTCGAATCCATTCGGGCGGCGCATAGAGCGTATGAAGCGCCCGACTATCGCAAAGGCACTCGCTGGGAAGGCCTGAGAATTCAAGGGCACTCCATGATCTTTGTCCATTTGTTGACCCTGCTGCTGCAGTATCATCCGCACGATGACCTGGCCGGCCTTTGGGATCTCCACCTCGATCACCTGATGAACCGATTTTATGATTCAAGGTACCGAATTGCCAACGAAGAGCTTGCCCATGATTACCGCAGACTTGCTGCGCAAGAAGGCAGAATGTTCCTCGGCCACTCCCTGGAAGCGCAATGGATGGTCATGCAGGCCGCGCTGTTGAAAAAAGACGACCAGCTCTTTGAGCGCGCCAAAACCCATTTCAAGCGCTATCTCGAGATGGGATGGGATCATTGTTTCGACGGCTGGGCGAGCGAAGACTATATGGTTTTTTCCGGGCCCGACCGCATTCAGGGAGCGGATTATTCCACCAAAACCATGTGGGCGCACACAGAAATTTTAATCGGATGCATGATCGTACTGGAACAGAGCGGAGAAAGCTGGGCGAAAGAGTGGTATGGACGGACATGGGAGTATGTCAAGAAGGCCTTTTGCCGCGGCATCGGCGCTTGGGAACAGGCGGTCAATCGCTACGGCGAACCCCAAACAAGAGAGAAATGGGGCATTCATCCAATGCGGCGGTGCAATTATCATCAGCCGCGATTTCTAATGATGAACATAAAAAGTCTGGATCGCATGATGCAACGGTAGCTCTTTGTCGCCCGCAGCCCTGCAAGCCGGCTTGCGGATCCCAGAGGGAAAATTTACTTGTTGGATTCATCAGTCCCTGTCCATGATCATGGCCAACCAATGCCGACAAGCAACGTCGAGGCGCCGGCCGCTGAAGCCAGCGGTTCCGTTCGATCTCTGCTTGCATGATCCCTTGAGAAAAAAAAGAAATGATGTTTGTTGTATCCGCTCCGGCCGGCTTTTTGATTCGCACTCTCAAGCTCACCTTGGCATGAAAATTCCACCGCCCCTGTTCACCCTCCTGCTCGTTTTCAATCCACGCACTCACACGTTAGCCGGACCGAAAAAAAGGTTGGAACCTGAAGCACAGCGCCCAGCTGGTGCAACCCAATAATGATCCGCCGAGGCCTGGCCTGAGCAATAACACCTTCAGGCAGGCCGTCCGTGTCTCTCTGAGCGGGGATGCCCTGTGCATGCGATTTTCCAATGCATACAGCCTGACAGAGGGCGGGCACATTCTCAGCATAGCCTACCGTGAGCATGGAGCTGATGTGGATAAACTCTGCCTGTCGAATCAGAATATCGCCCTTCTGAGAATCGGAGGCGAGTCGGAAAACATTTGCACCTCGAGGGGCAGCGCTGAGTGTAAAGATCCGTGGGCGGGCTTTACACAACAACCGGAAAAGACTCCTGATCCATTATGAGTTGTCTCTTTAGGCGGATGCTGAAAAAAAGTGCAACGCCACTCCAGTGGCGGATGGGAGGGTGGATGCAAATCAGAACCACGTTTGCATGCGCCTGTCATAGTTCATCACACGGCTTGAGGCAAAGAAATCCGGCGTTGTTCGGTCAAAAAGAAATCCGGCAAGCCCTTTAACGCCCCCAGACAGGACGACGCGGGCAAAAAAGTCTCACGTCGGGCAACGGAACGGGGATCTTCGCTGTGCATCGCGCTGCCTGCATCCCTGTCGTCGGAAAAGATGTCCGGCTCCGGCGGCGACAGGTTTGATACTCCAACCAAGCGATCCCCTCGCACAGCTCTCTTCGCATGGCAAGGTCAGCCGTGTGGCCCGACTCATCCTGCTTTTCAATATCCTTATTATGCCGGAAATTTATTTATTTGAGCTTGACCGCAAAGGTCCTGTTATCACGCCCGATAAAATCAAACCTTTTGATGATCGCCCTCAAATAGCGGCAGTCTGCCTCAGGATAAAAATCCGCGCCGGTGGTCAGCAGAGGCATATCGCCGAGCAGCCACACTGAGGCAGGCGCACGGCGCAGCAGCTCGTCGAACTCTGCCGGTGCGTGGATAATCCTGCTTCCTGTGACATAGTTGACCTCTATTCCCCTGCTCAGAATAGAGTAATACCACCGTTTTCTATCAGAGGGGGAGACCACATAATCCACTTTTCCGGCATACCAGTGATAAAGCATAAGCTGATGCACCCCCCCGATGGCGATGAGCAAATCATTCCGGGAGCGGTGCGCTTGCACGTAACGCGCCGGCGTCTCATGGTCCTGATGGAAGGAGACATAGGGCGGCCAATTCTCCTGAGTTCGGATCGGGTGCTTCGGAGTAGTGTAACCACGGTCAGCGATGCGCCAGGCCTGCAGCGGATCAGCGTCCTGGGATGCGTAGAGCAGGGCGACGCCGGCCAGAATGGCCCAACCGGCACGCCGCTTTTGAAACAGATTAGGCCGCCTGCTGCGTAGAGACCGCCCGAGATGGACAACGGCGTAGGAAAACAGCATGACCAGCAAGGGATACAGGTGAAAGGTATATCGCGCTTCAGCGTAGGATTTAAAAAAGCTGGCCAGCACGATCGACAAAACAAGAACCGCCGGGATGAAAATAGCCGCTGGATCCCTGCGCTGCGGGAGGAAGCGATTCAACAGAACCAGGAGTGCATAAATCACCACGACGGACATGACCGGCCAGCCGACAAGGTACCAGAAGAAAAAATATTTACCCAGATGTGGAAAGCCAAACAGACTGACGCCAAGCTCCTGCAGATGCCAGCCCGACTTGACCCCGAGAAAAATGATCCAGCATAAAAAAGTAATGAACAGGGTGCGGTACAACATCCTGAACGGACGACTGCACAACACCGATTGATCTCGCAGATAAAATAAAACATAAAAAAGGAACGCAGAGAGTGCAAAGGCATATTGATGCAAGCAAGCGGACAGGAGCATCACCAGCACAAAAACAAACGTCCTTCTATCTGCCTCCGGGTATATCCGATAAAAACACCACCAAGCGCATCCCACCGCGCACAAGACCGGCAACGCCCAATGCAAGGAAATCACATGAGAAGGGTCTTGCAACCCGACGAACTGGGGCTTGTATAACGCGTGTTCGACGACAGCCGCCGATCTAGCGATGACGCTGAGTCCGGCTGTCTCAAACGGAAAGATGCGGGTGATTTCAGCTGCAGACAAGGACTGCAGATGGAACAGTGCCTTCTGATAGCAGAAGCAGCCTAACAAAACCGCGGCGGCCCAGAACAGAAGCTTTAGTTTGTCTCCGCCGGAACAACGCTTGAAGAGCAGGGGGACTAAAAACAGGACGAGCAGGATGGCGCCCAGATAATGGCTGGCAAAGGTGAAAAGGGCGGTGATCAGAAACCCGATTTTATATCTTTTTTTATTCTGCAGGAAGCCCTGATAAAAGAAAATCAGGGCGAGGACGAACAATAGCTGGAACAGAGTGTAGGAACGGCCATAGCGCGACAGTTCAATCTCGAACTGGGAAAAAGTCAGCAGCAGGACGGTGAGCTGAGCGCTTTTACGGTCAAAGAGCATTTTCGCCAGTCCATAGGCCGGCAGAAGAACCAAGGTTCCCAGTAGCACACTGGGAAAGCGAATCCAGTATGGAGTCAACTCTACGAACTGCAGCAGGGCATACTGCAGATAGATAAAAAAAGCATCGCGCAGATAGATCAACCCCGAGGGCACCAGCGGAACACCGCACTCGAGCAACCCCTTGAGCGCCAGCGCCTGCAACCCCTCATCGCCGCAAAGAGTCAGGTCGCCCAAGTTGCGCAGACGCAAGCTGAAACCAATCGCCAGCAATAAAAGGAGAAAAAGGGCCGTTTTGAGTCGTTTGCCGCCTTTAGAATCCGAAGACCATCCAACCCGGAAAAAACTTGTCAGCCTGTCCGTTCTCTGCATGTGTTTGCAACGGAAATTCATCAAGCCCAGCGTGTTTTGTCAAACCGATTAAACCTTCATGAACCCATGAATTCCTTGACGAACTCAACCCCGTGATGATGGCGCCCCTGGTGAAAAAGCCAGGCAGGTGGATTTTCTCTCCGGCATCGGCGCCCCGGGCCATTGGTGCGGCCGGGGCAAAGTCCTATCCAAATCTGCCATTCCTTAAAGTAACCATCTACAGGACTATATACAAGGAAAATCAGCGCCAAGAGATGGTGCGACAGCCGGCGGCTTTGAACTTTTGCTTGCCTGCCCCGCAGAGCGATCCCTACAGGGTGAATTAATCACTGGGGCATCTTTTACCCGCTTTTATCGGTCATAGAAAAACAGGCCACACTGCCAAGTCGCGGTGCGACCGCAGCTAAACGGGCAATTACGTTTTTGTAATTAATGGATGCTGCCTTGAAAAAATTATTTGACAATCCTCTTCACATTGTTTATATTTAAATCATAAAGGCTGTATATCAGCCTGGGCAATCATCTTGTACTACAGCATTCGGCAGTCCGAAAATTCTTCACTTTCTTCCCTTTGACCATTCTGCTAGTTGTCCGATTTTCTTTATGCCCAATCACCCCTGCTCTTTGCGTGAATCGCACGCGGCGGCAATTGTCCTTTCCGTCTGTGTCGAAAGAAGACGGGCTCGTGCGCTGTTTGTCGGTTAGAGGTTTTAGCACCAAAGCAGCAACGATTGTGGACGGCGGGCTGTGGGGAACCCCAAAACGTCGTAACGTTTTAGGACGTTTTGCCGGTCGTATTGCATCTTTAGCATCAAGCACCCAGTGGATCCCCGTTTTATCACTGACTCCGGCCGCATCATTCTTTCCTTTCCATATGCAGCAGATTTGCTAGACAGGTGCGCTGAATCACTATGGACAGAACCCTGTCAGCAACAGGAGGATGTCATGATCGAGCATCCATTGAACGGTGTGGGCGGAAAACCGGCGACGGGCAAATTATTGAACGGCACCATCTCCACCCCTGTTTTCCAAGGTACCGTAACAGAGCTGTACGAAGCTTACTTGCGTTATCGCTTCATCTTTGAGTGCCGTGGAGACCCGGGGAATTTTCCATCTTGCCCCGAAGGCGACCACGCGCCCCACCAGCCCGCCACGGACCACCTCAAACGCGGCGCAGGTCAATACGCGGCCATCATCGGCGCCAGCGCCAAAATGCAAAAAATCATCAAATTCATTGATCAGGTGGCAGACACCAACGCGACGGTGCTGCTCGAAGGCGAGAGCGGCACAGGGAAAGAGCTGGTCGCCAGAGCCTTGCACGAAAACAGCAGCCGGCGCTGTAAACCGTTCGTCTCCCTCAATTGCGGCGCGTTGACAGAAACGCTGCTGGAATCCGAACTGTTCGGTCACATCCGAGGTTCGTTCACCGGCGCGGTGCAAAACAAAAAGGGTTGGTTCGAAACTGCAGACGGGGGCTCTATCTTTTTCGACGAGATCAGCGAGATGAGTGCGGGACTTCAGGTGAAGTTACTGCGCATTCTGCAGACAGGTGAGTATTCGCCGGTGGGCAGCAACGAGATCAGAAAATGCAACGTCCGCATCATCGCAGCCACAAACCGTCATCTGGAATCCATGATCAAGGACGGCAAGTTTCGACCGGATCTCTATTATCGATTGAACATTCTCTACCTTCATCTCCCGCCGTTGCGCGAACGACGGGAGGATATCCCGCTGCTGATTCGGCATTATCTCGATCACTATGGCCGGCAGCTTGGAAAAGAGAATCTACGTCTGAACGCCGGCGCGGAAGGTGTTCTGCTCCAGTACGATTATCCCGGCAACATTAGAGAATTGGAGAACATTATACTGCGTTCGATCGTGATGGCAGAAGATGCGGAAGTGGAACTGCGTCATTTGCCGGAATCGGTCGTGCCGTCTGAATGCGAAACAGCGGCCGCACCGCAGAACTTTAGCTTAGTCAAAAAAGCGGTGATCGAACGGTTTGAGCGGAATTACCTCGAGACCACTCTGGAGAGAGCTCACGGCATTGTCGCCCAAGCAGCGAAAATCGCCGGCATCGATGCAAAAAATTTTTATCAAAAAATGCAGAAATATCAGATCAAGGCCACGCACCGGTAATCGTACCATGGTCGGGGTGATTTTACCATGATTTCCCGGCTCTACGCCTGTCGGCTCCGCTGGCCGCACACGATGCAATCCATTGTTTTCAAACACCCGCACCGTTTCCTCGTCGTTTGACTTTTTCTGGCATTGCCCTTGCAGGAGTAAGGGCATGATGACTGAAGCGCCGGCAAGGATCCTCCTTTGCTGTGAAAATCTCGCTGAAATGGGGCCGATCGCTCTGGCTCTGGCGGAGAAAAGCATTCTTACACTGGTGAGGGGTGTAAGAGAGTTGACTCCGCTGCTGGCAGAGTGCCGCTATCAGATCATCACTCTGTGCGTCCGCAAGCAAACGGAAGAGACGCTCTCCATCCTCAGGCAAATGATCAAGCTTTCACCTCAAGCCTGCATCGTGCTGGTGAACGGCCGTCCGAATCAGGAACTCCTCCATGAGGCATTCCGGCTCGGCATCAAAGATTTTTTTCCAGCCCCGGTCAATCAAACCCTGTTGATCGAGCGTATCGAGCATCTGTTGAGCAGCGCCTGAGGCCGCTCTTCCGTCTTGCGGATTCATTCGTCGCCGCAGGGACCATGTATCATCGCGTCATCTAACGATTCGTGTGGAGGGAATCCATGCCGACATCCAATAGCAAAAAGCCGGTCGCTGGTGCGAACCGGAGGGGACAAGCCGCATCGGCGCGGTCAGCAGCCGCTCATCCTGCCCAAGGGACCGAGCTGCTCTCTTCCCGACGCGTTGTCAGAGCGTTGGATCATTTGAATTCGCAAAAGCTCCCCGATGAGGCGGTGTTGTGGAACAGCCGCATTCACGCCGTGACCCGCTTTCATTTGGAGCTCGTGCAAGCCAGGCAGCACATTAACGAGATCAGCCAGCTCTTGGCCGTGCGCCGGCTTCCAGCGCATCTGTTCGGTCGATTGGTGCAGCCCTGCGGCGGTCACGCCGCCTTTCTGCAGCTGACCGCTATGATCGACCATCAGCCACCGTGTTTGGCGATCAGCAATAAAGACGGCGAATTCGATCTGGCGCTGCCGAGCCATGTCCCGTTCCCGGCCGCCGGACTGTCGTTGCAGGTGGCCGGGTCCAACACAAGCATAGTGCTGACCCTGAACAGCGGCTCGGTGTCTGCGAACGGTTTTACGGGTGACCTTCGCTTGACAACGGAACTGGAGCCGCTGCCGCTGAGTGTGGTCGGGCAGTTGCAGGCCTTGCTGCCATCCGCAGGGGGGACGCCAGATCATGCGGATTCTGACGTGGAACAACCGACCATGCCCCGGGTCGCCATGGGCGAGGCTGGATGCCATTCGCTCTATCTCAGCAACAGTGGCGTAGACCGCTTCCCCTACTCGGTTTTCATCCGCCTGGTTGAACCGCGAACCAGCATCCTCAATCCAGTCGTGGTCCAAAAAAATCTCGAGTATGCCCGGCGTTACTACCCGATTCCCGATTATTTTCCACTCTCAGAGGATCATCACAACGCTAAGGTGAGCTATGTAGATCGTGTGCCGGTGGATCAGCCGATCAGCGTGGACGGTTTTCGCGATCAGCTGGTCGGAGTGGGGTCTGGAAATGTGATCTCGCCCTGGGAAAGCGTGGCTATGGCGGGTACGCTCGGCCTCGGCTATTTGGTACACATGGCGCAATGGTGGTCGCCGAAAGGCCTGACGTTGGGCAACCTGGTCTACTCTTTGCCTCTAGCGCCCGGGGAACAACAGCGCGTGGCCATCTTTGAACGCCGGGACGTCAGTGCCGTGCGTGATATCGAAACCCTATCGGTGCAGGAAAGCGCCGAATTCGATCAAGAGACCGACGCCTCCGCCGAATCGACCTTTCGCTCTGCTTTTCGTGAGGCCGAACGGGCCGGCAGCCGGTATCATACTTCATCCGCTTCCGGGGGCGGCGGACTGGATCTCGGCATCATCAGCTTTGGCGGCGGGGGCTCCTCTTCCAGCGGCTCTTCGTCCAGCTGGCTGGAAGGACAGCGCAGCTATTCCTCGCGGGCAGCGGAGACCGTGCACACCAGCGTCGAAAGAACCGCAGCCGCACGACGCCAGGCCATCCGCACCAGCATGCGGTTGGCCATGGCGTCCGAGTCGGCCAATGTCACCACCAAGGTCATCACCAATCACAACCACACACGCGCATTGACCCTGCAGTATTGGGAGGTGCAACGATTATTTCAAGTCTCCACTACTGTCGAGGGGATCACGCTGGTCTGTCTGGTGCCCCTGTCGGTCGTTCGTTTTCTGCCGGTGGGCCAACCGCTCACGCTGGATTACACAACGACCGCAGACACCAGACGGGAGATACTGACCCGCTACTCACAGATACTAAAACATATCGACATTCTCGAGCGGACTCTGCCCCGGCGTTTTCAGAACGGTCTGGCCCTATTGCGCCAATTTGCCGGAGATCCCATCGCTCAATTCCAGCCCGCCGGCAGCGCAGCGGAAGACGTCATTCAGTTCAATCTCACCGGCACGTTTTTACCCTTCGAGGATATTTATGTCCGCGCAGTGACAAAAAGGGGGACGCGACTGGGGCCGGTGCAACTCACCGGCCCAGTCAGCGCAGTGCCGGAAGTATGGGGAGATCCAGAGCAATCGTTCCCAACGCAAGACGCCTTGATGGCGTATCTGCGCAATCGCCGTGCCAATACTGCCTGCACGCTTTCCGGAAGCCTGGCCATCCCCTGCTCCCTGGCGAGAAACGAGATCGTCGGCTTTGAAGTGAGCCGGCGATTCCGCCAGTTGGACTATGATTTGGTGAATCCGCATCTGCAGGCAGCCTTTATCCTGAATAAATTGCTCGGCGTTCCGCTGCCGGCGAATCCGCCGGATCATATGATCGCCGGCACTGTGCATCTGACGGCCAAGACACTCGAGCAGGAAATCGGCGGGCCTTATGTGTGGAATTTCTCTGCCAGGATACGAGCGGTGAATGGGGTTTCGGAAGAGACCTATGCGCACAACTATATCTCTGCCGCATCACGTCAGGAACTGCCGCCCGACCAGATGCCTATACCGGCCATCCAACTGGCGCCGGTGTTGCGCTACACGCAGCTTTTAGAGATCGAACAGATGGTCCAGCATGTGGTGCGCAATACCGTGCACTATTCCAAAATGATATGGCTGTCGATGACGCCGGAAGAGCGGGCGATCATGCTCGAGGGGTTCACCATCGGAGTCCCGGCCGGCGGCATCGAAGACGAGACACAGGATGTGCCTTTGTTGAACTGCGTAGAAAACCGGGTTCTGGGCTTTTACGGCAACTCGATGATCATGCCGTTCTTCATTCCCTATCAGGTCGCTGATCAGGTGTTGAACAATGCGACCATTCAGAGCAGTCTCTTGGAGTTTCATAAGAGCGGTTTCTTGCCGCGAAAATCCATCATTGCACTGCCGACTTCGGGCGTGCTGGGAGAAGCGGTACTCGGCAACTGCCCGTCTGCGGAAAAAATTGACCTGACGCGTTTTTGGCGCTGGGCGGACAGCCCGGCGGACAGCGCGCCCGAGATCGCCAGCGTACAGGCGCCCACCACCGGAGCTTCTCTTACCGCAGGGCTGCAGACACCCAGCGCACTGAGCTCCCTGCAGCCGCTGATCAACAACATCAACGCCAATCCCACAGCAGCCGGAGCCGATGCAGCGGTGCTGCAGGCGATGATCAAAACCGCGGCAGAGCAAAAAGGCTTTGACACCGGCATGACCGGCGCCGAGCAGCTGGCGAAAATCATTCTCGGCGATCAGCAGAATGCGGACCGGGCGCGCGCGGATGCGGTGAAGAACACCCACCAATTCCAGGCGCAGGCGTTGGCTACAGCAGGAAACATTCTCGGCGGTTTGTACGCAGGCAATCCGACCGCCGGCTCCACCGCCGCCAGTGCGGTGTACGGAACAAAAAGCGAATCAACGCCCAAAGCCGGCGCCGGTTCAACTGCGAATTCCGCTTCAGGCACTGAGGACAAGACGCCTAAAGCAAGCGATAAAGAGAAAAAGCCCGATCCAGAGTAGACACCAGGGAAAGAGGATTGACCAATCAACATATTTTCAACTATTCTTCCAATCCTATGCCGGCGAAATTTTGTCGCGATTCTAGGAGGCGACCATGGCGAATACAGACACCGTTGCAGATCCGACTGCAACGAATTTTTTCGAATCCTTGCTGGAACTCTTCCAACAGGCGCATAATCCCGATCTTTGTGAGGCGCAGAACATCCTCCTTCGCCGGCTGGCGTTGCAGGGGGATGTAGTGGGCTCGCGGGTTCCGGCGCCGCAGAACATCACCGAGATAGGCGGCTATCTGAATCTGCTGCGTGAATCCAAGCAGGAGGAGATGCTAGCGCAGGTGTTGGCCGGCATCCTCGGCGTGGCCGGCCCCAATCCGCCTTTGGGCTGGACGCCGCCCAGGCCGCCCCTACGCATGGTGCCGCTGGCCAACGATAGACCAGAAGGCGCTAGCCAAGGCGCCATTCCGCTGTGGTTCATGGTGCGCAGCGATTTCTATTCAGCGCTGCAGCAGGGACGGAACAGGCTGCATGAGCAGGGCTGTGTGCTGCCGCTGAGCGCATCCGGTCGCCGGTTGCCGCCGGCTTTATCCCTCGGCCCGGCGCCCACTGATCTGCTGCCCTATCTGGGCCGCTGTCTCGAGCTGGTGCCGGCTACGGCCCTGAACGACCCTGCCGCTGATCTGCTGGCGCTGGTGCGGCCGACCGACACAACGGAGGCGTTTCGCATCGCCGCCCGCGTGCTAGCCCCTGGCTCTGTGCCGGTGCTTGCGTCGGATTGGGATGCGATCAAGTGCGACAGCAGCTCCTGTATGGTTGTCCAGATCACCGGCGGCGAATTTGTTCCTGTAGCGCCGATTCTTGCGTCAGCGGGATTCTATTCACCAACCCCGTTGCCCGAGCCGGTCACGATCCTGTCGACAGAATGGACGCGTTTGACCAACTGCACTGGATTGATCAGGGGAAAAACAAGATTGGGCGATGAGTTGGAACAACTCTACGATACAGCCGAGATCGGAGCCAGCGTGTTCGCCACGATGTTGAGCTGGCTGTGGGATGGCAGCACTTTTGTCCAACCTTAACAGTAAAAAAAAGTTCGTCTCAACGCCGTTTGATCCCCCGGAGAATATCTCCTAGCGAAAAAATACAGGAATATCCCAAGCAGATTTTTTGCTCACTTTGATACCCTGTGACGGCTACACCGCCTCGATGGTGGAGGGCGGCTTGGTCGCAATGTTATAGGTCACGCTGACCACGCCTGCTACTTTATCAAGAATTTCGCCCGCCATCGCCTCCAGCAGTCTGTACGGCAGCCGTGTAGGCGTGGCGACACGAGCGTCGACGCTGTCCCAGCAGCGGATCTCGATCTGCATGCCGAAATCGCGTTTGCCGTCGCGCATGCCGGTTACGCGATCGCTGTGCAGGATGGCCAGGTACTGGAACGCCTTGACGCTTTTCAGTCTTTTTTCCACAATAGCGGTCGCCTGGCGTACGGTTTCGATCCGCTCCGGAGTGGCTTCGCCGATCACTCGAGCGGCCAGCGCCGGGCCGGGAAAGGGGATCCGTTTGAACAGCGCCGGCGGAAGACCCAGCGCCTTGCCGAGTTTGCGCACGCCGTCCTTGCGCAGCTGAATCAGCGGCTCCAGAATGCGATAGCCGAAAGCCTGCTGCGGATCGATGCCCAGCTGTTGAAACACATTGTGCTGGCGTTTGATGCCGGCCACCGTCTCATCCACATCCGTGAGGATGGTGCCCTGAAGCAAAAACTTGGCGCCGCTGTCGCGCACGATGCGGCCGAACACCTGCTTGTAAAAAGTCTGGGTGATCGCCTCCCGTTTTTGCTCCGGATCGGTCAGCCCCTTCAGCGCAGCGAAAAACTCCTCCTGCGCATCGACCACCTTCACCTTCACTCCCAATTTCTTGAAAAGGGCCACCACTTGCTCAGGCTCATGGGCGCGCATCAGCCCGTTGTCGATAAACACGGTTTGAAGCCTTTTTTTCAGCGCCTTGTGGCCAAGCAGGGTGACTGTGGACGAATCGACGCCGCCCGACAGGGCGTTGAGCGCCATGCCGTCGCCGACGATATCGCGAATTTCACGCGTTTTTTCCTTGATGAACTGCTCGGCATCGAGCCGACGGGCTTTGATCTCTTCAATCATGGAAAGGACTCCTAAGATTAAGATGCAGGAACAGCGACAGCTACACCCTTTATTCTGGCGCAGTAATATAAAAAAAAGCCGGCCTTACAAGCAAGCTTTTTCCCTCGCCCCTTTGCCCTGTTCCGCCTCATCTCTGCCATAGCCGCAGCGCCCGCTTTCCTCGCCGGCGTTCTCCCACGCCTGGCTGCTGGCGTCTTTTGCCTCCTTGGATCCCAGAAAGCCATGCACCACCCAAACAGGCAGTCTGCCCTGCTTCACTGCAATATAAAGCTCAAGCTTCTAGAAACGCTTTTTCAAATCAAAATTTCATTGACAAATATCTTAAAGTTCTGTAATATGCTTCTTAAAAAATGAGGAAACCCGAGTGATTTTCAATTGGCGTGACTATAAAAACTCGCTCAAAGATATAGAAGTCGAAGAGCTCATCGACCTTTACTTTTATCGTCTGCTCGGCTATGGGTTCGTCAAAGCTGTCTCCTGGTCCCCCATCACTCCCAATCAGATCACTTATATAGGCATGGTTTTCGGCGTGCTGTCCGCCCTCTCTTTTGCCGGCGCCTCTCTATTGCCGGCGGCCCTGTTTTTACTCTTGGCGAATGTGATGGACTGCGCCGACGGTCAGCTGGCCCGGTTGAAAAAGAACGGCACTTACCTGGGAGGCATCGTCGACGGCTTTTTCGATTACATCGTCGGCGCCTCCACCCTGATCGGGATCACCATCTTCCTGATGCAGGAAAACGATCCGCTGCCGGTCTTTTTGCTGATACTGGCGGCAGGATTCAGCCGGGCGTTCCAGAACATTCTGGTGGATCAGCGGCGCCACTTTTACGCCAAATCCGACTCGCTTGAATCAGACGCCTTCGTCATCGACGAGCAGAGCCTGCGGCAGCACCGCCGTCAGCTGGCCGGACGACAGAACGGGTTACTGGAAAAAATGATCATCCGCAGCGGTCTGGCCTATATCGCCATTCAACGATTCGGCATCCGGATGACCCGGGTCACCTTTAACGACTTTAAAATGTTTAATGATTATCCTGACCATCGTTCCTTTCTTCTGCGCAGCTGGTCCTTTCTAGGCAGTTCGACCCACATCACCCTGGCCGTTCTCGCCGCACTGCTGAATCGCCTGGAGTGGTATCTCTGGATCACCCTGATCGCCGGCAACCTGTATCTGGTCATGCTCATTCTGACCGAATCCTTCTTTGTCCATCGTTTCAGTAAAATCACTGTGGAGGCTAAATGATCGCTGTCGTACTGGCTGCGGGTTCCTCTTATCGAATGCGTCCTCTGACCGATCATATGCCCAAATGTCTGCTGCCCATCGAAGGCAAGCCGATCCTCGAACAGATCCTGCAGACCATCTCGGCCGGCGGGCTCACCGATGTGCTGATGGTCACCGGGTATCAGGAAGAGATGATCAAAGAGTACATTCAAGCCCATCCGCACGGCATGAATTATCGCTTCATCACCAATGAGATCTATGCCACCACCAGCGACAGCGTGTCGCTGTATAAAACCAAACCCTATGCGCAGGGGCAGGAAATTTTTTTAGTGGACGCGGACTTGTGGTTTTATCCCGGGGCCATGAACAAACTGCTCAAGGCGCAGGAAGCGGACATCGTCGCCATCAACAGTAAAAGTCATTTGGATGAAGAGGCGGTCAAGGTGATTCTGGACGGATCATCGTCCCGCATCGTGGAAATGGGCAAACCGGTGGACATCAGCCGAGCGGTGGGCGAAGCGGTCGGCATCCGCAAGTTTTCCGCAGCCTATATGGACAAATTGTACCGGGTCCTGGAACGGCGCATCGTCAAGGAGCGCATCCTGGACCAGGTGTTCGAGTATTCGGTGCAGGAGCTGCTGGATCATGGAGTGCCGCTCTATGCCGTAGACACCTGTGAATGGCCCAGTATTGAAATGGACACTCCGGAGGATTATTCCAGGGCGCAGAAATTGGTGGCAGCCTATGAGGCGACGTTGAGACGCGCCGGCTGACAGCCGACGCGCCGGCCATTCATCGGTCTCCCCAGACAGCTTTAAACCGTGTATCTTTTCAGAAACGAAAGCCGTTGGTGATCGGCATGCGCCGGTCCTTGCCAAAGGCGCGAGGAGTGATCTTGACGCCCGGCGCCGCCTGTCGTCGCTTATATTCGCTGAAATCCACCAGACGCGCCACTTTGCGCACCACCTCCAGGTCATAGCCGCGTTCCACAATCTCCGGCACGCCCATCTCCTTCTCGACATAGAGCTCCAGAATGGCATCCAGCAAATCATAGGGCGGCAGGCTGTCCTGATCCTTTTGATTGGGACGCAATTCTGCGGAGGGCGGCTTTTCCAGAATCGCGGCTGGGATGATGTCGAATCCAGCCGTCTGATTGCGATAGCGGCACAGCTCATAGACCAAGGTTTTGTAAACATCTTTGAGCGGGGCAAAGCCGCCGGCGGTATCGCCATAGATAGTGCAATAGCCCACGCTCACCTCGCTTTTATTGCCGGTCACCAGCACCAGCCAGCCGAATTTATTGGACAACGCCATGAGCAGGTTGCCGCGGATGCGCGCCTGCAAGTTCTCCTCAGTCACATCCGGGGCCAGCCCGTTAAAGGTCTCTTGCAACGTGTCGAGATACTCTTCGAACAAAGCACGGATCGGATAATAGATAAAACGGATGGCGAAATTATCGGCCAGCTGCTTGGCGTCTTCGACGCTGCCGGTCGAAGAGAACGGCGAGGGCATGGAGACAGCCACCACATTCTCCTTCCCCAGTGCGTCCACCGCCAAAGCGGTCACCAGCGCGGAATCGATGCCGCCGCTGAGGCCCAAACAGACTTTCTTGAACCGGTTTTTACTGGCGTAATCAGAAAGGCCCATGAGCAACGCCTGATAGACCTCCTCGGCTTTGGACAACGTGTTCATGGAGCGGTTGCCGCGGAAAACCGCCGACGTGATCGTTCTTTTCGGCAGCTGCACCAGGGCGAACTCGGCAAAGGACGATTGAAACTCTTTGGCTAAAAATGTTTTGTCGTTTGCATCGGCCTGAACGCCGGCGATATCCAGATCAAGAACCTGCATCTCTTCCTGAAAGATCTTCATCGCGTGCAGCACGCGTCCATTCTCATCGATCACCAGGCTCTGTCCGTCAAACACCAATTCATCCTGTCCGCCCACTAGATTGACATAGACCACGGCGCTGCGCGTTTTTCGCGCCTTGTTCTGCAGCAGCGCGAGCCGCGCGGCTCCTTTAGCCACATGGTAGGGACTGGCGGAAAGGTTCAACAGCACCTGGGCCTGACCGTCAAACGCCTCGGCCTCCACCACCGAGTCTTCAACCCAAATGTCCTCGCAGATGCTGACGCCGATACGAACCCGGCCTAGCTGCAGCACGAGAGGCAGATGGCCGGACTTGAAATAGCGTTGTTCATCAAACACACTGTAATTGGGCAGGTTGACTTTATGGTACGAAGCCACCTGCCGGCCCTGAAACAACACGGCGGCGCTGTTATACAAAAAACCGTTCGCCTGTTCCACACAGCCCAGGATCACCGCCTCGTCCTTGACCAGGGCGGCGATCTCGGCCAGCACCCGGCTCTGCTTCTCGACAAACTGCTTGCGCAGCAGTAGGTCTTCAGGCGGATAGCCGGTCAAGGCCAGCTCCGGAAAGGCGAGAAGATCACAGCCCTGTTGCCGTCCCTGCTCGATATACCCGACAATTTTTTGTTTGTTGGTTTCCAGATCGCCCACGGTGCTGTTCATCTGCACCAGTCCTAGGCGCAGGGTTCGATTTTCGTCCATATCATCGGCCTATTTTGATCAGTTGCTCTACCGCCGGTACAGGTTTTCCAACCGGTCCGGCTCATCGCTGAATGCATCAATGTAGGGCATTTTAATCAATTTTCAAAGGACAACCATTGCTGCATCCACTGGGAGAAACCGTTTGACTTTCATCGGTGCGCTTTGTAAATTTGAAAATTAATAACAACTTGAATACCCGATTCCTCCGCAGATTAGGCGGTTTTACCGTATCTACGATTGTCCGGCGTACCGCACCCACAAAATCCGGCGCCGGCTGTAAGCCTTTCAAGATCACTAGGAGAAGGATCCCTCATGACCCGCTATCTGGTTACCGGCGGCGCCGGATTTATCGGCAGCAATTTTATCCGTTTTCTGATGCAGCGGTACGATCAAACCGTGCAGATCACCAACTTGGACAAGCTGACCTATGCCGGCAATCTGGAAAATCTGACTGACATCGAGCAGCGCTCGAACTATCGATTCATCAAGGGCGACATCTGCGACAGCCGGCTGGTCGCTCAGATCATGCCGGACATCGACGTGGTAGTCAACTTTGCCGCTGAAAGCCATGTAGACCGTTCCATCGGTCAGCCGGATGATTTCATCAAAACCGATGTCTACGGCGCCTTTGTTCTGCTGGAAGCTGCGCGCAAAAATAAAATTAAGAAATTCATCCAGATCAGCACGGATGAGGTCTATGGCAGCATCATCAACGGCTCTTTCAAAGAGACCGACGCACTCGAGCCCTCCAGCCCCTATTCGGCCTCCAAAGCGGGCGCCGATCGGTTGGCCTTTTCCTATTATGTCACCTACAAGCTGCCGGTGATCATCACCCGCTGTTCGAACAATTATGGCCCCTGGCAATATCCGGAAAAACTGATCCCGCTTTTTGTCACCAATGCGCTGGAGGATAAAAGCCTGCCGATCTATGGAGACGGTCTCAACGTGCGCGACTGGATCTATGTGTTGGATCACTGCGCTGCTGTCGACTTTCTCATCGAACACGGCCTGGACGGACAGGTGTACAACATCGGTGCAGGCAATGAGCTCACCAATCTGCAAATTACGGATACGATTCTCAAAATGCTGAACAAGCCCCAAAGCCTAAAGACCTTTGTTCAGGACCGTCTGGGACATGATCGCCGTTATTCGGTGGACACGGCGAAGATCCGCAGCCTGGGCTGGCGGCCGGCCTTTGCATTTGATCAGGCCATCGCCTCCACCATCGTCTGGTATCAGGAGAATCGCGCCTGGTGGACCCGGCTGAAAACCGGTGAGTATCTTGCTTTTTACAAACAGAATTACCGTCAAGATCTATGAACACGCTGCAATGCCGAATCCTCTTGCCCAACATCAACAAACAGGCGCCGTATGCTTAAAATCGTCAACGTAGTGGGCGCGCGGCCGAATTTCATGAAAGTGGCGCCCATCCACCGCCGTATGGCGGCGGATCCGCAGTTTAAGCCCGTGTTGTTGCATACGGGCCAGCATTACGACGCCAGAATGTCGCACACTTTTTTTGTCGAATTGGAGATGCCGGAGCCGGATCTGTATCTCGGCGTAGGCTCCGGCACCCACGCGGAGCAGACCGCCGCGGTGATGGTGGCCGTAGAAAAAATTTTTATGCAGGAGCGGCCGGATTGGGTGCTGGTGGTGGGCGACGTCAATTCAACGCTGGCGGTCAGCCTGGTGGCGGCCAAACTGCATATCCCCGTCGCGCATGTGGAATCCGGTTTGCGCAGCGGCGACCGTACCATGCCCGAGGAGATCAACCGGCTGCTGACCGATCGCATCAGCGATCTGTTCTTCATCACCGAACAGAGCGGCTGGGATCACCTGCTTGAAGAGGGAACCAATCCCGAAAAAATGCACCTGGTGGGCAACGTGATGATCGACTCGCTGGTGGAGCATCTTGACAAAAGCCGGTCATCGACCATTCAACAGGAGCTGGGCGTGCAAGCCCATCAGTATGCGCTCATGACGCTGCACCGGCCTTCGAACGTGGACCAACCGCAAGTTCTTCGGCGCATCCTATCGGCTGTGGAGATTTTGCAAAAAGAGACGCCCATCGTCTTTCCCATCCACCCGCGTACACGGAAAATGGTGAGCCAATTCGGCCTCGATCCGCTGATCCGTTCTTTGGACCGGCTGATCTTGGCAGAACCGCTGGGTTATCTGGCCTTTCTCCGGTTGATGAGCGAAGCCCGTTATGTAATCACCGATTCCGGCGGCATTCAGGAGGAAACGACCTATCTTAACATTCCCTGTCTGACCCTGCGGGAGAACACGGAAAGGCCGATCACGATCACGCTGGGATCCAACCGGCTGGTGCCGTTAACCGTCGATGCCATGGTGCATTACGCCCGGGAAGCCCTGGCAGGCAGACTGAAACGCAAAGCCATCCCCCCTTTGTGGGACGGAAAAGCCGGACGACGCGTTGTAGATGTGTTTAAAAAAATCTCCGGCTGCTGAACGGCCGGACGGCGATCGCCTTGTTCACCTGTGCTGAAATATAACTACTCTGGAGTTTGTATGCGTTCAACGTTTTTAATGCTGCTGGTGTCCGCCGGCCTGCTGTTGAGCCAGGACCTTGCCAGAACCGCGCGGGAATTTTCCAGCCTGGAGTCGGTTCTGCACAAATCGGAGCTGCCATCCTTGCCGGAATCCCCGATTTTGGAAGGCCCTGTGGATGCCGCAGAGTACATCCTGGGCCCCGGAGATGTACTGTCCATCATCATCCTCGCCACCCCTGAAGTGCGTCATCAGCTTATGGTGGATCCGGAGGGAAACCTATCGATCCCCAACGTCGGTACGCTGACGGTGGCGGATCTGTCTCTGGCCGAAGCGCGGAGCAAGACCATGAATCTGCTGCGCGCCAAATATACCAGCCGGGAGATCACGATCTCCCTGTCCAAACTGCGCACCTTTCGCGTCTCGGTTACCGGGGCGGTGTACAAACCCGGGTTGGTGACGGTCAGCGGCCTGCAGCGCGTATCGGATGCCATCGACCTGGCCGGCGGACTGAAAAAAAAGCTCTCCGTCCTGTCGCAAACCCAGCAGACCCAGCTGGACACGCCGGTGCGGTCAGAGATCACCATGAAGACCTCGCAAATTCAGGAGGAGGCGCTGTTGCGTCAGAACGAGGCCTCGCAACGCAATATCGCAGTGCAACGCAAGCACGGCGGCCGCATTCCCGTGGACCTGCTGCGCTATCAGCTGACCGGTGATCTGGACGCCAATCCCTTTTTGCGCAACGGCGATGTAATCATAGTGCCCAGCCGCCAAGAATCGGGCAGCCAGATCGATGTGAACGGCGCGGTAAAGGCGCCCGCCATCTTTGAGTTTGCAGCCGGCGATCGTCTCGGCGATCTGCTCAGAATGGTGCACGGCTTTACCTCCGATGCAGACTCGTCCTACCTCGAGATCGTCCGTTTCAGCGGGAAAAGCAGTATGGCTACGACTCTGCGCGTGGACCTGACTGATCCGCAGAATTGGCAGCTGCCCCTGCAGCCGGACGACCGCCTCTATGTGCGTTCTTTGGCCAAGTATCATGAACAGAGCAACGTGGAGGTCGTCGGCGAAGTGCTGCACCCCGGTCATTACGCCATCAGCCAGAAATCGAGCCATCTGTCTGAAGTGATCGCCCAGGCCGGCGGCTTTACTCCCGAAGCGTCGCTGAAAAACGCTTATGTCATCCGCCGCGCCGATGAGGACACACGCGATCCTGAATTCGAACGACTGAAAAAAATGAACGTGTCCGAGATGACCGTCAACGAACGCGAATACTTTAAGATCAAATCGCGCGAACTCATCGGCGGCATGGGAGTGGATTTTGTCGCGCTGTTCGAACAAAAAGATTTCACCCAGGACATTCTGCTGCGCGATCGCGATCTGATCATCATCCCGGCGCAGGAGCAGACGGTCAAACTGACTGGTCAGGTGGTGAATCCCGGTTTATACATCTACAAGCCGGGGGAGACGCTGAATTACTACCTGCAGGAAGCGGGCGGCTACAACTGGAACGTGCGCAAAAGCAAAGTCCGCATCATCAAGAATAAAACAGGGGAATGGATGAAACCGGACGATGACACCGTCATCGAAGTCGGCGACACCATTTTCGTGCCGGAGAAGCCGGAGCGCGACTGGTGGATGATCGCCAAGGATCTGATTACCGTCGGCGCCCAGATGGCCACCATTTACCTGGTGATTCAACAGGCGGTGAACTGACCGCCCATCCAGCAAAGAGGAGGTGTATATGACCACCAGTAAAGCGCGTGTCGTTGCCAGCCTACAGCACCAAACCAGCGACAAGATACCGGTGGATTTCGGCGCCACGGCGGTCACCGGCATCCATTACACCTGCGTGGCCGCTTTGCGTGAGCATTACGGACTGGAAAAGCGGCCGGTCAAAGTGCACGAACCCTACCAGATGCTCGGCTGGATCGATGAAGATCTCATGCAGGCCATGGGCATCGATGTGCAGGGGGTGATCGGTCGCGAAACGCTGTTCGGCTTTGTCAATGAAAACTGGAAGCCCTTCCGCATGGACAACGGCCTGGAGATCCTGGTATCCGAACATTTCAAAACCACGCGCAGTGAAAACGGCGACCTGCTGATTTATCCCAAAGGCGATTTGTCGGCGCCGCCAAGCGGCCGTATGCCGAAAAACGGTTTTTATTTTGACTCGATCATCCGTCAGCCGCCGCTGCGTGAGGAGGAGCTCGATCCACGCGACAACCTGGAAGAGTTCACCCTCCTGACAGACGAGGATCTGGACTATTATCAACGAGAGGTTGAGGCCGCCCAACGCACCGGCCGCGGCATCATTGCCTCCTTTGGCGGAACCGCGCTGGGCGACATCGCCTTGGTGCCGGCGCCGTTCTTGAAATATCCCAAAGGCATCCGCGATGTGGAGGAGTGGTACATCTCCACCGTCACCCGGCAAGACTATATCCATCGAGTGTTCGCGGCACAGACGGAAATCGCCCTGCAAAACCTGGCCAAGATCCACGCACGGGTCGGCGACCAGGTGGATGCGGTTTTCGTCTGCGGCACCGATTTTGGAACGCAGAGCTCCACCTTTTGCTCAGAGCAGACGTTTCGATCGCTCTATCTGCCCTATTATCAACAGATCAACGGCTGGATTCACCGACACACCACTTGGAAGACCTTTAAACACGCCTGCGGAGCGATCCTTCCACTGCTTCCGGCTATGATCGAGGCGGGATTCGACATCATGAACCCCGTGCAGTGCTCCGCCGCAGGCATGAATCCTGAAGTGTTGAAAGCCCGTTTCGGCGATCAACTGACCTTTTGGGGCGGCGGCGTGGATACGCAAAAAACCCTACCCTTTGGCACGCCGGCACAAGTGCGCGAGCAAGTGCTGCGGCGTTGTGAGATTTTCAGCAAAAACGGCGGATTCATCTTTAATACAGTCCACAACATTCAAGCCAACACACCGGTGGAAAACATTGTGACCATGTTGGAGACTGTAAAGAATTTTTAACCCTTGCCAGAGGAGCGGACTATGCTCAACCGGGCCGTCATGTCTTGTCTTGCGTTTCTCCTCGTCGTCGCGACCAACGGCGTCACTGGGACCTCGACAGTGAACGTCCGCGATTACGGTGCAACGGGCGATGCCAGGACCAAGGACACCGCAGCGCTGCAAAAGGCCATCGATGCCTGCAGCCGTCAAGGCGGCGGCACCGTATACCTGCCGAGCGGCTGCTACCTGTCGGGCAGCCTGCACTTGAAAAGCCATGTGGCTCTCTATCTGGATCACGGCGCCCAGCTCCTGGCCAGCCCCGACGACGGGGATTTCGATCCCTGTGAAAAGCTTCCCTTTGCCAACGCAGCGGACCATGAGACGAGTTTTTTTCATTTCAGCCTGATCTGGGGTGAAGAGCTCGAGCACGTCGCCATCCTCGGCACCGGCGTCATCGACGGCAACCGCAGCCGGCGCGGCGGCCCCAAGCCCATTGCCCTGAAAAGCTGCCGCAACATCATCCTGCGCGACGTGACCATCCGCAATGCACCCAACTATGCCATCAGCCTCCTGGGATGCGATCATGTGCTGATCGACGGCGTCGCTGTTCGCAACGGCTATTGCGACGGCATCGATCCGGACGCCAGCCGCTTTGTGCAGATCTCTCGTTGCTATATTGAAAGCAGAGACGACGCCATTGTGCCAAAGGCCAGTTTTTCCCTGGGCGTTCGTCGCCCTACCGAGTATCTCACCGTGAGCGACTGCATTCTGGTCACGGCATGCAACGGCTTTAAATTGGGCACTGAATCAGGCGGCGATTTTAAGCATATCGTCGTCAGCAATTGCATTCTGCGTCGCCATCCGGAGTGGAGAGTGCCCACTTCAGGCATCGCGTTGGAATCGGTGGACGGGGGCAACCTGGAGAGCGTGTCGATCACGAATTTCGTCATGGATCAGGTGCATTGCCCCATCTTTCTCCGTTTGGGCAATCGCGGCCGGGATCAGGCGACGCCGACGCCCGGCTGTCTACGGAATATCATCCTGGACAACATCATCGCTGGTGAAGCTCAGCAGGCGTGCCTGCTCACAGGCATTCCCGGCTATCCCCTGGAAAACATCAGCCTGAGCCGGTTGAACCTGACCTACTGTGGCGGCGGCAGCCGCGAACAGGCGTACCTAACGGTGCCGGAGTTGATCGATGCATATCCCTCGCCTGACAAGTTCGGAGCTCTTCCGGCGGTTGCCGTGTACGCCCGCCATGTCCGTGGACTGGATCTCGACCATGTCCGCGTCTCGCTGCTGGCGCCGGATTCTCGCCCAGCATTTTGCGGGCAGGATATCGTTGAGCTCGCGGTGGAGGCGTTGAACGTTCAATCCACCTCTGGCGTGGAACCGTTGCTGCGGCTCATCAATGTCCGCCAAGCGCTGATACAGGGGAACGGAACGCGGGCCGCCGGGAAACCGCGATGGGTTCAGCAGGATTCTGCTTGCGTCGATATCATGCTGAGGCCTTAGCACGCCTCCTGGCCGGCATTGCCGCGCAGCCGTTTCTGCCGTTGCGCTTGATCGAATTCAGGTTCATTTTTTACCGGCATGAGAAAAAAAGCCATCCCATAGGGGATGGCGAAAAATGAATGAACCGATAGTGGAGCGCAGCGCAGGGTGCGGCATCACAAGGTTAAAATCGGCACGATCTTTTCCTGAATCGCTCCGGTGACGTCGATATCGCCCTCTTCGGTCACGAACACATCGATCTCGGTTCGATAGCCCCGTTTTTCATCCGGCAAATAGATTCCGGGCTCAACGGAAAAGCAGGTCCCGGCCAGGATCAAGCGCTCATCCTTGGTCTCCAAATTGTCGATGTTGACGCCGTTGCCATGCACCTGTTCACCGATGTTATGACCGGTGCGGTGGGTAAAGTAATCGCCATAACCCGCTTCCGCGATCACCTTGCGGCACACCTCATCCACCTCCCAGCCATGGAGCGCCTGATGGTTGCGGAAATGTTCCTGCACGCACTGCAGAGCGGCATCGCGGCCGCGGCGGATGATCTGAAAGATCGATTCATGCTCATCAGGCACGGTCTCGCCGATATAGCCCATCCAGGTGATGTCATAATAGATGCTGCCGGGGGCTTGTTGTTTTGCCCACAGATCCAGCAAAACCAAATCCCCCTTCTTCATTTTCAGGCTGTTGCTTTCAGTGGGTTCAAAATGCGGATCAGCCGCATGTTCGTTCACCGCAACCACGGGTCCATCCTCGGCGATCAGGTTGTTCCGCTTCATCAGATCCTGCATGAACCGCTGAATCTCGATTTCGCGGGGCGCGTCCCCGGCTTTGATGCGCCGGCTGATTTCTTTAAACGCTTCGTCTTTGACCATCTGCATGAGTCGGCCGGCCTTTTGATGGGACTCCCAGTCCGCGCTGGAGAGATGGGATTCAAAGCGGCCGACCAGATCCGCGCTGGAGACGACTTTTACGCCGAAACTGCGGATCAGCTCGACGGTGCCGGCATCGACGATGGAAACCGGCGGAACCGCGTTAAGCGGAGAATACTGCATGGCAATCTGTTTTGCCGGGCCGAGGATGGTCTTGAGCAGGCGGTGCAGCTCCTGCCAGGGCAGGTAAATGTGTTTAACGCCGGGCAGATGATCGCAGCGCCACGGTTCGATACGGTGCACCAGTTTTTGCGCTTCGCCTTGGGCCGGAATATAATAGAACCATCGCCGAGAGGCAAATCGATGAGTGTCCATAGACAATATGCGCGCTGCAATCTGGTCGCGGTTATGAAAATCATAAAACAGCCAGCCGTCCAGACCTGCGGCTTTGAGTGCGGATTGTATGGCGGAAAGATCCATGGTCAAACTCCGGGAACGAGATGCAAACGGTGCCGACAATCAGGATTTTTCATTGCCAGCAACAGAACGTAAAAGGCCTTTGAGCTTCTTTTCAATGTTGTCGAGCTGCTCCACCAATTCGTCGCTGCGCTTGAGGTAGCCCAGATCCTTGGCCAAAAGCAGATAATAATCGAGCTGTTCAGTTGCGGTCAGGGCTGCGCGATAAAAGTAAACTTTGGTTTGACGGTTGCGTTTTTGGAATCCCAAGGCCACATTCATGGGTATCTGCACGACCAGATCGCGCATTTTTTGGGCCATGCGATCCCGCTCGCTGCGGGGAAATTTTTTACCCGATTCGAACACTTTTTGCGCCAATTCGTGACTCATCTGCCAGACTTGCAGATCGCGATAGTTCTCAACCCGTTTGTTTTCCATAGAGTCAATCCTTTGAGTAACAGTGATATAGTTATTAAATATTAAATATTTCCAAAGCTAAAAGCAATTCATTTTTATTAAAAAAACGCCCGGGGGTTGGCCGGGCGGAACGAATGGCACTGCATTGTGTTTAGTATTGACTGACAGGAATCAAACCATAGATCAGAAATCATTTGGTGAACAGCATTTTTCTCGTCTCGATAAAGTGACCGGCTGAAAGCCGATAGAGGTAGACGCCGCTGGGAACAATTTGTCCGTTGCTGTTGCGGCCGTCCCAGATCAGTTCATAGGCGCCGGCAGACTGCCCGCTGTTTTGCAGAACACGCACCAGTTCACCGCGCAGGTTATACACCTCCACGCGTACGTGGGCCGCCTCCGGCAGGCCGTATTGAATGGCGGTGCTGGGATTGAAAGGATTGGGATGGTTTTGAGTCAGATAAAAGTAAGCCGGAAGGACCCGGCTTTCCACATTCACCTGAATAGCGGCATAGGCATCCCGGTAGCCGTTCACATCCACGCCTTCCAGTTGGTAATTGTAGAGACCGGTTTCAGGCAACCGATCATCAAGGTAGGTATAATTCCTCGATTGGGTCGAGCTTCCGGCTCCCTCGATCAACTTTTGATTGATTTTGATATAGTGGTTGTTTGAAGACCCGGCCCGATACAGATTAAACCCAAGATTGTTGTTCTCCGTTTCAGTTCGCCAAACCAGCAACACCCCTGCTGCCGTTGCCTGACCTTGAAACAGGCTCAGCTGCACAGGCAAAGAAGAGTCCAGTGAAGTAAAGACGCCCTGAGATAACAGAACGGGCGGCGAGAAGGCGTCGGTAAAGGCCGTAGTTCCCGCACTCACCCAGGCCAAATTAGACCTCGCATTTTTATTCAAAATAGTAAATGTTATCGAAGCCACATCCATCCATGATGAGGACACAGGAGCGCCGACATTCGGCGGCAACAGAACGATATTAATCGTCAAGATGTTACCCGATGAAGTTACCGTTAGAGGGAGATAAGGAGCGGAAGAAAAGTTCAATGGTGTAAAACCATTATAAGCCAGGGCAGTGGAATTGTAAGTAAATTGCAGATTGCTTGCGCCCAGATTATAGGCGCCGCCGAACCCTTGCATTTGCACAGTCACCCGCAGCGTGGCGCCGTCATTTTGCGTTTCAACAAAACGAAGATCATATCCCTGGGCGAACAAAAAATCGCTGGTCAGCAGCAACACCAACAGACCTGTCTGAAAAACTCTCATACAAACTCCTACGCCTATGAAAGTAAAAGTTACCTTATGGTATTTTACTAGATACCCCGTTATTTGCAAGCCAATGCAAATACAAATCCATGGCATTGACATAGCTGTCCAAGCTCATATCCCCGGATAAATACCCTTTTTGTCCGTTCTGCGCCAACCAATAAAGATAGAGATCGATCGCATTAACATAGCCGTCTTGGCTTGCGTCCCCGGAATACAACCCATAGAGTCCCTCCGCCAGCTGTTTCCCATCCCCTCCATAGTATTGATCCGCCCCGCTGGTGAAATCATGTTCTGCGCCTGTAGTTGCGTTCAAAGTCAGACTATGGGCGCTCATCACTCCAAGATGGTTCCGGTGCCTGGCTACGACATAGTATTCCTTTTCTCCTTCCAGCGAGGGGATGATCACTTGTTCACTGATCCCGTCATCATCCACCACTCGGCCGTCTTTCCGCAACAGCACGCTTCTTGAGACCACCACGGCGCCGGTCGCGCTGCTGCGCAGCTGCAGCAGCAGCCAATCGGTCACCGCGGCTGGTACGGCAGCCACCGTACGGCGGTCTTCGGCATAGGGCGAAGTTTTAGGGATAAGGTCGCTGTTACGCAGGGCTGTGCTCATTGTATCGCCGGCGACTGAATACGGCCCTTGCAAAAACAGCTTGGCCGCCAGTTTCAAGTTGGCCGGTGCAATAGGCGTTGTACTCCACTCAGCCAAATCGCCGGGCGGCGTGTCGATAAAATAAGCGGCGGCATCCGTATCTTGGGACATGGCCACTTGATAAGAGCCTGACACGGCGGCGATCTTCCAGCGCAGCGTCACCAGCCTTTGCCAATCACTGGTCGCAGACCAGGCTGCGTCTGCTCCGGAGACGCCGTTGGCCGTCACCAGCACGCGATAATAGCCGGTGAGTTTGCTTACGCTCGCTTCATAGCCCGGGCCGAGCGTCCAATTCACCGCGCAGGTGTCGGAATAAGCGGCAAGCGCACTGCCGTACTGAACATCCAAGGTCAATGACTGAAGCCAACGCGCCGACCGACCAGCCTCGGCTGTTCTCATCTGCAGGTCGACAAAAAAATCGCCGTCCACGCTCGCCTGATTGGCGGTCACGATCAGCCGGAACGCGCATTCCTCAGCCGCCAGAGGCGGCGCCAGACCGCACAGCAGCAGGATCACACACCATAGGCTGCGGATTCGCACACCCGAACGATGGGCTTGCCGACAAGGTCGCTGCAAACAGGCGGACGCACGCGGCTGACAGGACTTCACGGCGCGGTCCTCCTCGCATTACGATACCAGATGACGTAATCCCGCGTCGTCACCCGTCCGTCAAAATTCAGATCCGCGCGCTGATAGCCCAACGCATCGGACTGCGCGTGCGCGCGCCAAAGGACATAATCCGTAACCGCGATGGCGCCGTCCTGATCCAGATCACCGGGCCACAGGCCCCATGCTTCAGGCCCCAACCGACAGGCGGACTTTGGCGCAGCATACAAAGTACTGTCCGCCCGGAAATCCACCTCTACAGCGTTGTCTGCGTTGAGCGCAAGCGCCTGATGGGTGGTCGCGGCCAAATGATTGCGGTGGCGAATGCGGATATGATAGAGCCCGGGCTCTGCGCCCGGAATGCCCAACACAGGGTTCTTGCCGTCCAATTCAGTGACGGTGCCGTCGCTCTGCAGCAGGAAAGATTTCTCGCCGGCCACCTGCAGATCTCCTGGGCGAAGCAATTGCACCAACAACCAGTCCACCGGCGGTTCGGCGAACGCCGGAGCATGCCGCGGCGACTCTGGATAGGGCGAGAGAAATGGCAGCAGATCGAGGTCTTTCAGCGCGCAGACCATCGAATCCGCCTCCGCCTGATAAGCAGATCCCAGCCAGATACGAACGCCGGTCAATACAAAGGGCGCCTCGCCCGTGGTTTGCGCATAGTCGGATTCATTGCCCCAGGCATCGACCGCTTTAACCCTATAAAAGAGATTTTTAGCCGGATCGTCCAGGCGGCTATCGGCATCTAGAATAAAAGTGTCGGTGGTAGCGGTAAGAAAAGTAGCGTCGCCGGGCTGAAAAGAGGGAAAAGTGTCGCGATAGACATAATAATACACCGGTGCGGCCACAGATCCACCGGCTGTGTTTTGAGTGACGGGATTCCACGACAGGGCGGCTGAAGCCCTGAGCAAGGGTGCATTGGCAAGCCCTGCGAGCCACAGGAGAAAAAAACAAAAGATGCCGTACCGTTTAATCATGCAACTCCTCTGAACTTCTACCTCGCCGTAGGCACAAGCCTCCCCTGAATGATCGCCTCTATAAGCGCGTCAGATTTGACTGGCATTATATACATAGCGGCAAAAAAAAGAGGATGCGGAAAAGAATCAGCTTACCGCAGGTTCAAGAATTTCATAACATCGCTGGTCCGCATCCACCGCCACCTGCACGCCAAGCGGCAGCACCGGCTTGTCCGCCACATGGCCCAGGGAAAGGCCGAACAGAACCGGAAGATCCAATTGGCCCAGCCGGTCGCTGATGATCTCTTCAACAGACAGGGTGTTGTTAAAGGCCGGTTTAAAGTCAGCCGGTCCGCATTTAGCACAACGATCCATAAGAATAGCGCGACAGTCGCGCAATTTTCCCGCCTGATCCAACTGGGTGAGCATGCGGTCCAAAGCATAGGGCTCTTCGCCGACCTCTTCGAGAAACAGCACTCTGTCCCGCGTCTCGATCTCATAGGGAGTGCCCAGCCCGGCGCAGACCAGCGTCATATTACCGCCCACCAGCGCGCCCTGGACTCGGCCGCTCTTTTTGCCGAACACCTGCAGCGCCGGAAGGCCGGCAGCAGGCGTCTCGATCACGCCGACCGCCTGGTTTTGCATCAGGGTTTTACGGAAATAGCGGGTGGAGTACTCGTTGAACGTGGACAACGCCACCGGGCCGTGAAATGTGACGATGCCGGCCAGCTTGTGGATCGCAAGATGCAGGCTGGTCACATCGCTGTAACCAAGCAGTATTTTAGGATTATTTCGAATGGCTTCATAATCCAGAAAGGGCAGGATGCGCAGAGCGCCGTAGCCGCCGCGCAAGGCGACGACGGCGCTCACCTCCGGATCGAGAAACATGTTCATCACATCCAGGCTGCGCTCCTGGTCGCTGCCGGCAAGGTACCCCCATTTACGGCCGATGTGCTCCGCCAACTTGACGCGAAAACCGAGCGCCTCCATGGCCGCCTTGCCCTCGCGGATTTCACTGGGCTCAAAGACCGGGCTGGCCGGCGCCACCAAACCGATGGTCGCTCCGGGACGCAAGGCAGGCGGTTTGATCACCGCTCTATCGCGCTGACCGGCCAATGCCAGGGCCGGCGCCATCGACATGCCGCCAAGGAATTCACGGCGGCTCACTTCGTTGGTATGCATCGTTTGCTCCGTCTCCTGTTTGCGCCGCACCAGGCGACGCTTTGTTAAAGATATTTTATAAAAAACTCATTCATGTGATAAAAACAATAGTCGTTCACCCGCTGGGCCAAGTCCATGGTATGCGGCCAGCCGCGCAGCCGATGATAGACCACCGGCACGTGCGCCTGCTGCAGACGGGCTGCCAGCGAATCGGACTGAGCCACTGGCACCAATTCATCTAGAGTGCCGTGAAAAAGCAGGGTTGCAGGATCTTGGCCGTCGATCCAGAACAACGGCGACGCCTGTGCATAGAGATCAGGCGCCTGATCCCAGGTTTTTCCGAGAAATTTCACCACCGCGGAATTTTCCCGCGCAGCCGGTGTGGTCAAATCGCTGGGGCCATAGATGCAGACCACTGCGCGTACTTTATGTTTCGCAGAATCCCCGTTGCACTCACTTTGCAACAGCGGAGCTTCCATAGCATAAGCAGCCATCATCGCCAAGTGCCCCCCGGCTGAACCGCCGATCAAGGAGATCCGGTTCGCATCCATGCCGTACCCTTCAGCATGGTTCTGAATCCAGGTTACGGCGCACAGAATGTCTTGTACCGCGGCGGGAAACGGCGCTTCCCGGCTGAGCCGATACGCCACTGAGATTGTGACATACCCCTTTGCGGCAAAGGGCACCAGGTAGACCCTATAATCCCTCTTGTCCCCGCTCTTCCACGCGCCGCCATGAATAAAGACCAGCACCGGCGAGCGTACCCGCGATCCTTTCAGCCGGTACAGATCCAACCGCAACGTACAGGAGCCCGCTGTTCGATAAACCAGATCGGGAAAACACTCCAGGGAGTCCGGCAGAGAGGGTTGAGTGTCCACCAGCTTTTCCAGTTTACAGGCAACGGCTATTTTGCATATCGTGAGGCTGGGATAGCCCAAGGGCGCCTCCAAGGCGCCCTTGTCTGCGCAGCGAAAAAACAGAACGATGCCGGCGAGCAGGCGCCAAGGCCGCATGCGGACTATAAAAAATTCACGCTTCTGGTCCATCGCCCCTTCCTGTTGCAAGGCTGACTTGAAAAATATAACTAAAACCCGGAAAAAAAGAACTCTTTTTTTTTTCTCCGAATATGATTACTTTAATCGCAGCCGGGCTGAAGCATGGCCGGCCCGCGCAGCCGACCGAACAATTTGGATGGTAACATGCCCCTGTTTCGTTCCCTGTTTTTATTTCTGTGGGTGATCCTTCTGTTCTCCTGCGCCAAGCAGGGATTTCCTCCCGGCGGACCGGTGGACAAAACAGCGCCGCGTATTGTGCAGACCTTTCCCAAGCCAGACACCACCCAGGTCGCGCTGAACAGCACAGTGGAAATCCTGTTCAGCGAGCCGGTGCAACGCCGCTCGTGCGAAGAGTCCATTTTCATTACCCCCCTGCCCGCGGACGGCGTGATCTATCAGTGGAAGGGAAGCCGGTTGATCATTCAGTTTCCTAAAGGTCTCGCCGCTCAGCGCACCTATGTCATCACTATCGGGACGGACTGCAAAGATCGGCGCAACAATGCCATGGCCAGCTCGTTTTCACTCGCGTTTTCCACCGGCGACCATCTGGATCAGGGTTCGATCCAGGGACAACTTTTCAGCGACTCACCATTAAAAGACGTTCAGGTGTGGGCGTTTGACCTTCAGGAGAATCCGGATCCGGATCCCAGCCGCACGGCGCCGCTTTACATCACCCAGCCCGATGCACAGGGCCGGTTTCATCTGCGCTATCTCAGCCTCAGCCAGTTTAGAGTTTTCGCCGTGCAGGACCGCGATCACAACGGCCGTTACGGTGCGCAATCCGAAGCCATCGGCGTCGCCAGTCGGGATGTGCTGCTGACCGCTGATCGCCCCAGCCAAACCGATCTCTTTCTGCAGATGGCGGTGATGGACACCACCGCCCCCCGCCTGGTCGCTGCGTTCGCACCCAATCTTCGCCAGGTGGATCTGCAGTTTTCCGAAAAAATGGCTCAGGTCGGCCAGCTAACCATCGCGGCCGGCGAGGACACTCTGCGGGTTCTTTCCTCTTTCCTCGATGGGCAGAATCCGATCCTTCTCCGTGCTCGAACAGCGGATCAAACAGCTGAACGAACCTATACCCTTTCTTTGGCACAGGGCTGCGACCCATCCGGCCGCTGCATCGACTCGCTGCAACAGATCCCCTTTAAAGGCAGCGGTCGCCCCGACACCGTTCGGCCGCGCTATGTGAGCATGATGCCCCGCGACAGTTCCCGCACCGTACCTTGGGACGCCCTATTCCACATTCGCTTTTCCAAAGCCATGGACGAAAAATCCTTGCGCGACCATTTTTCCATGCACGACACCAGCCGGAGCCAAGTCGATGGCGAACTCTCCTTCCCCGATCCGACGCATCTACAGTTCCGGCCCTTCAAGCCGCTGGCGGAAAACAGACTCTATTACATCACCCTGCCCGTGGATTCGATCAAAGACGCTTCAGGAAACCGTTTGGCGGACACTCTGTTTGTCAAAAAAATTAAAACCGTTGCCGCCGACACCTTATCAGAGATCAGCGGAACTATTGCCGATCAGGACCGTTCGGCAAAAGGGGACATCCTGGTGCAGGCGCGCAGCCTCGAGGGCAATCATTATCTTCAACACCTACCGGGCCCGGGGCCATACCGGTTCGAAAACATTCTGCCGGGATCCTATCTTCTCTATGTCTTTCGCGATCAGGATGGCAATGGGCAGTTCAGCCGCGGCGTTCCTTTTCCCTTTCAACCGGCCGAACGGTTCATCCATTATCCGGACACTCTGACCGTGCGAGCACGATGGCCCAATCAAGGCAACGATGTACAGCTGCCCGCCCCTTGAATCAGCCGCGGCCGGAAACGGTAAAAGATGATCCAGACAACCCTGCACAACTCGACTGGATAAAAGACCATGAAAAAAACTATTCTCTGCACCCTGACTCTGTTCGCATTCGCCTGGGCGGGCCAACGCGCCATGACCGTTCAGGACCTGTGGAATATGAAACGCATCGGCGATACCGCCCTGTCGCCGGACGGCCGGCTGATGGCGCTGGTCGTGACCAGCTATGACATGGAAAAAAACAGCGGCAACGCCGATCTCTGGCTGCTCTCTACAAACGACAACGCCTTGCGGCAGCTGACTTTTTACGAAAAATTCGACGGCGCGCCGCGCTGGAAGCCCGATGGATCCGGCCTGGCTTTCCTCTCCGACCGCAACGGCAGGCGGCAGATCTATTTTCTTTCTCTGGCCGGCGGTGAAGCCAGACAGATGACGCATCTGCCTGTCACTGTGGAAGACTTTATTTGGACGCCGGACGGCGAACGGTTTGTCTTCGTTGCCTCGGTTTTTCCGGACGCCAAGGATCTGGATGAAACCGCCCGGCGGCTGGACGAACAGGAACAGTCCAAAGTTAAAGCCCATATCAGCGACCGGCTGATGTACCGCGTTTTCGATCACTGGACAGAAGGAGTGCGCAGTCATGTGTTCGTCTGCGACCTGGAGGGTCAGGCGGTCAAAGATCTGACGCCCGGAGATTATGACACACCGCCGGTGGACCTTGGCGGAGCACGCGACTATGCGATATCCCCGGATGCCAAGGAATTGGCCTTTGTCCGCAATCAGGATCCGGTCGTGGCTCTGTCGACCAACAACGACATTCTGCTCACCGCTCTTGATCCTGTTACGCCACAGCAGTGCACCGCTGCCAACAAAGCCAATGACAATCAACCGCTCTATTCGCCGGACGGCCGATTCCTAGCCTACAGGGCAATGCAGCGGCCGGGCTTTGAGGCTGATCGCTATCAGCTGATGCTCTTTGATCGCACCACCAGGCAGACCATCTCCCTCACCAGCCAGCTGGACCGCAGCGTCAACGGAGTGGCCTGGGCGCCTGACTCTCGTACGCTGTTTTTCACTGCTGACAACCAGGGACGCAGCAGCATCTATTCAGTGGCAACAGCCACCGGCCGCGTGGAGGAAATCATTAAAGACCATGTCAACAGCGGACTGATGCCGGGGCCGGACAACCGGGTGCTCTATTTCAAACAGCAAAGCGTTGCTTCACCGGATGAGATCTATTCGCTCGATCTATCCACGCGGCAAATCAAAAAGCACACCCATATCAACCAGCCGCTGCTGGATCAATTGGCGTTGACTCCGGCCGAAGATTTCTCCTTCTCCAGTTTTGACGGCAAAAAGGTCCACGGTCTGCTGATCAAACCGCCGTTTTTCACCCCTGGGGGAAAATATCCCCTGATCTATGTCATTCACGGCGGCCCTCAGGGCATGTCAGAAGACGGCTTTCACTTCCGCTGGAATCCGGCGTTGTTCGCCGCACCCGGGTATGTGGTGGCCATGGTCAACTTTCGCGGCTCCACCGGATACGGTCAAGCCTGGACCGACGCGGTCAGCAAAGATTGGGGCGGAGGACCCTATCGGGATCTGATGGCGGGCATCGATTATCTGATCAAAAGCTATCCCTTTATTGACCAGGATCGCATGGCCGCAGCCGGCGGCAGTTACGGTGGATTCATGATCAACTGGATCGCCGCCCATAGCGGCCGGTTTAAAGCGCTGGTGAGCCATGCCGGCGTCTTTGATCAGCGCAGCATGTACGGCGCCACCGAAGAACTCTGGTTCCCTGAATGGGAGATGGCCGGTACGCCCTATGACCGTCCGGAGCTGTACGCCAAATGGTCGCCTTCGTTCTATGTGCAAAATTTGAAAAAATTTAAAACTCCGACTCTGGTAATCCACGGCGAGGGCGATTATCGTGTGCCCTACACCCAAGGGCTGCAAATGTTCACCGCTTTGCAACGAATGGGCGTCCCTTCTCGGCTGCTGGTGTATCCGGATGAAACGCACTTTGTCACCAAACCGCAGAACGCCCGACTATGGTGGAACGAAGTGCACGGCTGGATCGCTCGCTGGCTTCATTAGCCGCTTCGCTGCGGAAAAGCATCGGTGTCTGTTTCATTAAAAGTTGCAATTAAAGAGGAAAACATCACACATGCCGCGAACTTGGTCAAAATGGGTGGTTTCATTTTTATTCGCAGGCTTGCTGGGGGGCGGATGTAAAAATCCGTTCAAGTCCGAAGAACCCACCAAACAACGCATCAGAATTCTGATGAACAACGAATACCTGGTGGATACCGGCCGCTATGTGGCGTATTGGGATGGCAAAAATGCCGACGGAAATTATATCGCTGCGGGAAAATATATCGTGCTGCTGGAAGCAAAGGATTTCAGCGATCAGGCGTATGTAACGGCTGAGGAGGGGGGCAAGCCGGGCGCCAACAACCAGCAACAGGTGGAACTGGGCTTTTATTCGCGCTATGCGCTGGAACCGCCCTATCCCAATCCGTTTAAAATTTTATCCGGAGTGAATATCCCTTTTCTCGTGCCCCAGGCCGGACGGGTCAAAATCTCCATCTACAAGGACTGAGCTGCCGCCCGCCTTTGATCCTCTTTCTTCTGACAAACCGATTTCACCGCATCCGGCTCAGCGGGCTGTGCGAAGAAAATCGATAATCCCGCTGTCGATCGCTCCGGCCATGCGCCGCAGAAACGACGGCTTCATCAACAACCGTTCGTCCTCAGGATGGGACATGAACGCGCCCTCCACCAGGATCACCAACATATCGCAAACGCGCGTGACCGTGTACGCCTGCTGAATGCAGCCGTAGGGCGATAACGGAATCCTCCGCAACCGGTTGTACACTTTTTCCGCCAATGCCCGGTTTTGTGGAACATAATAGTAGGTGCTGGTTCCTCGAACCCGGCCTGCATCCACCTCCGGTCCCACCGAATTATTGTGCAGCCAGAGATAAAGATGCGCGCGCTCCCGCCGGGCCTTGCAAATACGCTGGGCAATGGTCATCAATGTGTCAGTGGTGCGGGTGAACACCACCGTGCCGCCGGACCTGCGAATCTCCTCAGCCAAATAGCGTGCAACCTGAAGATTGATCTCTTTTTCTTCCAGCCCGATGCTGCTGCGGGCGCCGCTCTCACAGCCCCCATGCCCAGGGTCGAGCACAATGGTCAGTCCGGCCAACGGCTTGCCGGGATCCTGGCTCTTTGCCGGGGCGCGGCGGATATACAGGGAGAGCCGCTTGTCCTGAAAAGCGACATAGTGTCCCCACTGCTGTTTTTGCTTCAGCTCGATCCTCCATCGTACCACCTGTTCTTCCAGCTGAGTCCAGGAGATTTGGTTGATGAACGTCTCCACATTGGGATGAGTGATCCAGGCTGAGGAGACAAAAGCGCCGTACAGGGTCAACTCCAAAACCGCGGGATCCAAGCTCTGTTCAAGGGTAAACGGCACCGGGTGATTCACCCGCATGTCCAGGCGCAACCAGTCCTGTTCAAACGAGAGCGAGGGTGCAGAGACAGGCGTGGCAGGCAGAGCCATTGCCTTCGGCTCCGCCTGCAGATCAGTCGCATCGATATAACCGGCCAATGTCTTGCCCAGCCGAATGCGCCAGCGGTTGAGCACCTTGCCGGTGATTTGAACAGGGACCGAATCCGGCAGTACGGTCAGAACAACGCCTTCACAGGCTGCATTCCATACGTTCGACTCCGGTTGGGTATATCCCAGCAGCGGGTCCTCGGGCGACATAACCGTCACCCGGCCTGGCGCCGCTTGTTGGATGCGCCGGCCATCGCGGCCGGTCAACGAAAACACGATCTGCAACGGCTTTTGCAGCGGCCAATCGCCCACTGTGAGTATGGATCGGTAGCAACCAGCCGGTAGGCCAATGGCAGGCGCCAGAGGCCGGCTGCGTCCTGTGCCCTCGATATACACTTCAGCCTCTGCAGCAGGACTCCCTTTGCACGCCACCTCCAATTGATCACCGGGTGAAAGCAAGAGGTCTGCAGCGGGTTCGAGCAAAACGGCGTCGAAAACCGTGGGGATTTCCGCCAAAGGAACCAGAGGATAGGGGCGGAAAACCCTGACCGTATCCATCAGGGTGCGTTGCCGCCAGGTGCAGCTCACCGGAATGGCGTTCCATCCCGGCTGCAGATCCACACGGCCGATAAACGCGCCATGCGAATAAACGCGGACCGGAGAACTGTTGATGCGAACGAGGGCTTCAGGCGGAGCATAGCCGGCGATGCGCAATTTAGCGACGTTAAAGGTATCCTCGGCCGCGGGATAAGTGACAGCGAAAATCGGATCGCGCTCCTGCGACCAGAGGACGGTTGCGGGAACAGACAAGACCAGAAAAAATACACACCGGGTGAATCGACGCATGATAATTCCCACTATGGGTAAACCCCGGTTACAAGTTTTTTAGCACGCTGTGCAGCTCTTTTGGAATCACCGCCACTTTGTAATGTCGGGACGGACCAGAGGTTTTACCGATCACCAGCAGACCTCTGTAGCGCAACCGGCCGATCACTGATTTGGGCGGATGCTGACTCCAATAATAGTCGTCGCCGGTTTCACCGCCGAATGCCTTTTCCAGTTTGCCGTACATGAGCTTGCCGCCGTTATCCAGAACCATTTTCACGACCTGTCGTTCCTCAGCGGACAAGGCCCCGCTGATCTGCAAAAAACCCTGTGGCGATAAAAGGAACTCGCACAAATCCTGAATGCGTTCCTTGCGGGTGGTTTTCTCCGGCCTTCGCCAGCCGGCGGAGATACCCTCGATCCATTCGCTCGGAAGCCTGTTGAACGCCGCTGCCAGCTTGACCCCGGCGGAAAGCGCCTGGTTGTCGGCCTCTTTGTAAAACGAACTGCTCACAGACGAAAAGGACTCATGAATGAGATTGTTGATGTAAATATTGTAAGCGCCTCGTTCGCCGGTGATCTCCCGTTCGGCCGCGGAGCTGGAGAAATCAGTGTGCACCTCGCGTTCCAGATCATGAACATATTTTGCATCTGAAATGGTTTTTTCGCCTGAGCGGCAAAGACGGAGAAACGCCCGTGCCAGACGCCGCTGCCGTTCCCGGCGGACCATATTTTCCGGAAACCCGTTTAAAAAAATGGACCGTACGCCCTTGGGTTTGTCCGCATTCACCTGCTTGTTGATCTCCCACAGGGCGGCGAGCATCGCAAAAGGATTCTCCTCGTCCAGTTTGTAGGTGCGGGAGATATCGAGCATCTTGCGGGTAAAGGCGTTTTGGATCTCCGGGTGATCGAGAATCAAATCCACCAGCTCCTGCTCCACGGGGCTCAAAGCGATGCGGTTGTTCTGCAGAAACCAGGCGCGCTGGACAAACAGACGAAAGGTTTTATTGTCCACTTCTTCGGGTAAAAACATCGGCTGCTCCGTTCATTGCTTCCGTGCGATAAAGATCATGAGACCGCTGAAAAAGTCATAGGGCTTTCCATTAAAACCATTAAGACAGGAGATCGCTTTAAATCCGGCGGCCCGCAGCAGCGCTTCCATCTCATAGCGAAAGATATAGCGGTAGGTCATCTGCGCCCGGCGAATCCGGTTGCTTTGATGATATCTGTTTTCAATGTCCAGTCTCTGTTCTGCCGGGGTGTGCCGCACCGACGAGGCGATGGTCACACCCGGCGCGAGATCCTCCTCGGGAATTTCCACCTGCCAGGTCGTGCGGGCAAGAACCTGATACAGGGGCACAAAGAGATCCAGCGCCAACACGCCGCGCGGCCGCAGCGCGCGGTGGAGGCCGTTCAGCGTTTGCATCTGTTCCTGCTGCGACAGATTATGCAAAAAGGCGCGAAAGGGGATGATCGCCGTGCGAAAGGCGTCGCGAAACCGTAGCCGGCGCATGTCCGCTCGCCGCAGGGTCAACCGTTTACGCGTCTCAGAATCCATGCGGCGCACTTTATCGCGCGCGATCTGCAGCATCGGCGCCGAATTATCCACCCCGCACACCTCATGCCCCTGAGCGGCCAGCGACAGAGCGATGCGTCCGGTGCCCACGCCGATCTCCAGCACCGGGCTGCCGTAGCGGCCGACGATGTTCAGATAAAAATCGACATCATCCTTTTTGTGACCGTACTCCAGTTCATAAAAAGGGGCAAAGCGATCATACATGGCGGGCATGGCGGTCCTTTTCGTTGGTGGCTGGCGTAAATTAAAAAAATAAAAATAGAAATACAACAGGGGTTTTTCACCCGATGTAGACGCCCGCAGCGGCGGTGCGCAGTCTGGTCCGCAGGCATCAGGTTTTCGGTTGGGGCGGATCGCGCCAGGATTCCGCAAAGGAAGAGCGCTCGAGTTGTTCAGGGAAAGGAAATAGCCGGGCCTCGCTCTTCGGGACAAGCTGAGCGCACCAAAAAAAAAGCCGCTGACAACAGCGGCCTCATAGTTTAAGATCTGTATCTAGATCTCCATGATCTCTTTTTCCTTCAGCGCAAGAATCTCGTCCAGCTTTTTAACGTATTCATCGGTGAGCTTTTGCATCTCATCCTGGTTGCGATGCAGATCGTCTTCGCTGATCTTGTGATCCTTTTCCAGCTTTTTTAGTTTTTCATTGGCATCGCGACGGATGTTGCGCACGGCCACGCGGCCGTCCTCAGTGATTTTTTTAGCCACCTTGACCAGCGATTGCCGGCGCTCCTCGGTCAGGGTCGGGATCGGGACCCGGATGACGATGCCGTCGTTGGCGGGATTCAGTCCCAGATCGGATTTCAGAATCGCCTTTTCGATCTCGCCCAACAGGCTGCGATCCCATGGCTGCACCACCAGCAACCGAGGCTCCGGGGCGCTGATGTTGCCCACTTGACGCAGAGGGGTGTTGGCGCCGTAATAGCTCACCGTAATGCCGTCTAAAATGGCCGGCGAAGCCTTGCCGGTGCGCAGTTTGGCCAGCTCGGTGCGCACGGTTTCCACCGCCTGGTCCATGCGGTGCTTGACGTCTTTTTTTACATCATCGATCATCATTTATTCACCCTTGACTAAAGTTCCAATGGGCTCACCCGTAATCACTTTCTTCAGGTTGCCCGGCTCGTTCAGATTGTACACGATGATCGGCAACTTGTTCTCCATGCACAAAGTAAACGCGGTGGTATCCATAACCTTGAGTTGCCGATGAATGCACTCTTCCGGGGTCAGGCGGATAAAGCGGACGGCATCCGGGTACAGCACCGGGTCCTTGTCGTACACGCCGTCCACCCGGGTGGCTTTGAGGATCACATCCGCCTGAATCTCGATGGCGCGTAGCGCAGCGGCCGTGTCGGTGGTAAAGTAGGGATTGCCGGTCCCGGCGCCGAACACAACGATGTAGCCCTTCTCCAGATGGTGCACGGCGCGACGGCGGATGAACGGTTCGGCAAGCTCCTCCATCTTGATGGCGGTCATGACGCGGGTCTTAACCTGGTAGCGCTCCAGGTAGTCCTGCAGCGCCAGGGAATTGATCACCGTGGCCAGCATGCCCATATTATCCGCAGTGACGCGATCCATGCCGCGGGCGCTGGCGGACAGACCGCGGAAAATATTTCCGCCGCCGATGACCAGGCCGACCTGCACGCCCTGGCGCGCCACCTCCGCCACCTCACTGCAGATGCGATCAACGGTTTGAGGATCGATCCCCAACCGTTGGCTGCCGCCCATCAGCGCTTCCCCGCTTAACTTTAGCAGGATCCGCTTATAAACCGGATGTTCGCCGTTCATATGAGTGCCTGATTTCCCTGTAATCCGACGCCGGAAGTATATATAAAAAGAGCGAAGCCTTGGCTTCGCTCGAAGGATGCTCTATTCGCCAAGCTGGAAGCGGACGAATCTTCGAATAGCCATATTCTCGCCCAGTTTGGCGACCAATTCCGTTAACAGATCGCGAATGATCTTGTCGGGGTCCTTGACAAAACTCTGGTCCAGAAGACAAATCTCCTGATAGTACTTGTCCAATTTTCCCTGAACGAATTTATCCCAGATCTTTTCCGGTTTGCCCTGTTCGCGGGCCTGTTCTTTATAGATCTCGGTCTCTTTGTCGATCAGTTCCTGAGGCACATCGCTGCGATCGACATATTTGGGATTGGACGCCGCGATCTGCATGGCGATGTCCTTGGCGAACGCTTGAAAATCAGGCGTGCGCGCCACAAAGTCGGTTTCGCAATTGATCTCAACCAAAACGCCCAGGCGGCTGCCGGGGTGAATGTACGAATAAATGACGCCCTCTTTGATTTGACGGCCCGCCTTTTTCTCCACCGCCTGCAGGCCCTTTTTGCGCAGGTATTCCACCGCCTTTTCCATATCGCCGTCGGTTTCGGCCAACGCTTTTTTGCAGTCCATCATGCCGGCGCCGGTGATCTCTCGCAGTTGTTTGACTATATCTGCCGTGATATTCATGTATTCTTCTCCTGGCCGAGACTATTCTTTGGCTTTCTTTTTATCGCGCGGAAAACGCACCACTTCTTCTTCGTCCGCGTCTTTTTTGAAATACTTGGCTTTATCGTCAACATCAGAATCCGACGCCATCTGCACATCCACGCGTGCAGCTTTGCCTTCGATCACCGCTTCAGAAATGGCGTGGGTGATCAGGCTGATGGCCTTGAACGCATCATCGTTGCTGGGAATGGGAAAGTCGATCAAGTCCGGATCGGCGTTGGTGTCCGCAATGCAGACCGTGGGGATGTTCAACCGGGTGGCCTCCTGAACGGCGATAGCCTCCTTCTTGGCGTCCACGACGAACAACATGGAGGGCAAATAGTTCATGTCGCGAATGCCGCCCAACACCTTGTCCAGCTTTTCTTTTTCGCGCTCGATGGTGAGAATCTCTTTTTTGGTGACCTTGTCGTAGGTGCCGTCGGTCGCCTTTTTCTCAAGATTCTTCATGCGTTTGATGCTTTTTTTAATGGTGATAAAGTTCGTCAGCAGGCCGCCGAGCCAGCGCTCGGAAATATAGGGCATGCCGCAGCGTTCCGCTTCCAGCTTGATGATATCCTTGGCCTGTTTCTTCGTGCCGACGAACAGCACCGTGCCGCCTTCGCTGACTGTTTTACGAACCGCTTCGCGGGCCGCTGTCAGGCATTCCATGGTTTTTTTCAAATCGATGATATGGATCCCGTTGCGCTCCATGAAAATGTAACGCTTCATCTTGGGATTCCAGCGCCGGGTCAAGTGGCCGAAGTGGCTGCCGGCTAGCAACAAATCTTGGATCGTGATGTCTGCCATGATTCGATCTCCTTGGGGTTAATCCGCCACCCTCTCTAACAAGCTATGTCCCTTGCAGGCACCCCGTGTTCGAGAGAGGATGTGAGTGATAAAAGCAACAACGCTTATCGTTTCGAGAACTGGAAACGCTTGCGCGCGCCGGGGCGGCCGTATTTCTTGCGTTCGACCATGCGTGGATCGCGGGTCAAAAAGCCGCCGCGCCGCAAAGAGGAACGAAATTCGTCGTTGGCCTTGAGCAAAGCCCGGGCGATGCCCAGCAGCAGTGCGCCCGCCTGGCCGGCCAGTCCGCCGCCGGTGACGTTGGCGACGATGTCGTATTTGCCCATAGTATCGGTAATCACCAGCGGCTGTTCGATCACCATGCGCAGAGTATCGCGCTTGAAATAATCCAACAGGCCTTGATCGTTCACCGTGATTTTCCCGGTGCCGGGCGCCATGCGCACCCGGGCGATGGAGCACTTGCGCCGTCCGGTTGCGTCGAAATGGGTACCTTTCATCGTTTCTCCTTAGGTTCGATGACTAGAGATTCATTACTTCAGGTTTCTGCGCTGAATGCGGATGCTCGCTCTCGGTGTACAGCTTGAGGTTTTTGAGCAGCTTGCGCCCCAACCGGTTATGCGGCAACATGCCGCGCACCGCTTCGCGCAGAACAAATTCAGGTTTCTTCTCCGCCACTCTGGCGATGGGGGTCTTGCGCAACCCACCCGGGTAACCGCTGTAGGAGGTGTAGGTTTTCTGCTGCAGCTTGTTCCCGGTCAGCAGGTACTTGTCCGCATTGACCACCACAATAAAATCGCCGCACTCTACATGAGGAGAAAAGAACGGTTTGTTCTTTCCACGCAGCACACCGGCGATTTTGCTGGCCAGGCGTCCCAACACCAGACCCTTGGCGTCGATGACATACCATTTTTGTTCTATATCTTGTGGTTTTGGCGATAAGGTCTTCAAGGTCTAGTTCTCCTTTATTTATGCAATAGCCGGGTAATATAAACATTTTCAAGAAATTTTGCAATGCTTTTTTAGCGGTTTTGCGATGTTTTTGAGCAGGAAGAAGAAGGAACAGCACCCCAAGCATCAAGACGACCGCAGCGGTCGGGGCCTTGCCGTCAAGACCCCGAACACGGCGAACCCCCCTGCGATTCAGGAAATGCGGGATGGCGGGACTGGGGCGGATCGTTTCTTACTGGCGGCGACAAGGATCACCACCAGGATGGCCAGCAGCAAAGCCGTGGCGACATAATAGAACAGGCGACGAGGCGCCTTGGGCGCCACAGGCGTTCGCACGGGAACCGCATCCAGCGCCGCTTTATACTGCGCGATCAGAGCCGACTGATCGGCCGCGATGCGGTTCTTGGCAAAAATGCGGTTGTAGCTCGCGATCTTTTCATAATTGTGCGCCAGCTCCCGGTACTCGGTTGAATCGACGTCGGCCAGCGAACGCAGCCGCGCGATCTCTGATTGAATCGCCTGAATGAATGCGTTTTCAACCTGATTGCCGTTTAGCGTCACCGGCCGGTTAAACGATTCCGCCGACGATTCGCCGACCAGCATTTCGGCGATGGAGTTGATATAATTCAGACGTTCCTGCGACAGCCGCGCCACCTCCTTGCTCATCTGCTCCATCTGCGCTTTGTTGGCCGCATTGGTTTTCACCAGCTTCGCCAGCTTTTCGGTCGCCCACCGGTAACGTAGATCCACGGCGTTCAAGGAATCCACCAGTACAGTCGTCATCCGCTCGAATTGTTCCGACAGCCGGTCCATGATGCCGACCGAGGCCAGTTGTTCGCTCTGCGCATACACCGGCAGGCCACGCACCGCAGAACGGTACTCCGGCGCCAGAACGTGGCTACGGATGATCTCGTCCCGCCGCCTCACCAGATCCAGGCTCGCCTCTTTCGCTTGAGTCGTATACTGCCGCACCGCCTCAGGGCCGGGCGTCAGATCCTGAAAAAAGAGATCATTCTGCACGCTCTGATTCAACGCCTGCAGCGCGGCGGCGAGTTCGCCCATGGTGCGGGCGTTCTTTTCCACCTGCGGCAACAGCCGTTTGGCGAACACCTGATTGGGATCCGCCTGCGGATCTCTGTCGATCTCCGCCTTAGCTTCACGGATCAGGGTAAGCGCCAGATCGTATTGTCCGGCGGCCAATACTTCCCGGGCCTGATCATACAGCTGCTGCACATCCTGGCCCAACAGCGCCTTGCCGCTGAGCAGCAGTAAAAGAAAAAGCTTATTGATAAGTCTCATGCACACCGCCTTTCCGGTCGATAAAAAGTTGACGATTGTTGAAACGGAACCGAACCATTGCGTTTTCCCTGGATCCGTAGCGACTCAGTCCGATATCGGTGTAGACATCTGTCTCATCTTCCGGCGTCACATCCACGGCTTTCGCCTTAGCGCTGACGCCGTCCTTGTGCGGCTGAAGAATCCATACGTTTTTAAATTGATCCGCGCAGAGATAAAACCTGCCGAAATTCTCGATCAGCTTGACCGATGCGGCCGCAGTCCCCTCGGTTTCAAACACCTGGTTCAACCACAGCACGCCGTTGAACTTTTCATCGGTGCCGATGAACACCGAGCTGTCGGGTTCCACGGCGAGCGTCATGGCTACCGAATACTGCTCAAAGGGCACCCGCCGGGCGCCGGAACAGAACGCCAAAATCGGCAACAGAAAAACCATCCATCTTTTTTTCATAAAGTCTCCTGACCCGGCTATACCGGTGTGTTGGGGGTTCCGAGAAAAAGCGGTACGAATGACAAAATGGATTAAAGGCGTTGAGTGTGGTTTCGGCCAGTGCGGTTGCCGGCAAGCCCGGCGTCGTCCATCCGCCGTCGTTCTACCGGTAGCGCAGGATGACATCGTGCCGTTCACGGGCTACCTCTTGCAGCAAGCGGGATATCCTGATATAATCCGGTCCCAGAGCAGCCCGCGAGGCGCGATAAGCTTTCCAGGTGATCGACAGGGGGCCAGGGATATCCGTGGTCAGCACATCCCACAATGCGTCCAGATTGCGGCCGAAATGAGCGGGGAAATTCAATTGTCGGGCGAGACTGTCATAGACGTCGTTGAGAGAGGTGAAGGATCGGCCTTCAAGAACGCATTTCTTCATCGGCATGAGGGGACCTCCGTAAAGGTCTGGTAATGGTCCACTGTGACGTAACGCAACCCGTCGTTGGAATAAAGCAACCGCTTAGCGTTGCGACGGCCGCCCTGATAATCCAGATCAGCCTCGCGCCAGACGCGCCTGCCTGCGGGCAGCTTTTTCTCCCGGTCATAAAACCGGTCGCCGCCGATGGATTTGCCTTTCAGCTTTTGATATTTCCACAGGGGCTGCCCCGGCCGCCAGCCCAGCTTGCGCGCATGGGCTTTGGTCGTAAAATTTTCAGGCAGCCGGGCGTTATCACTCGCGTTCAAAGAGGTCAGAACAGCGACCAGTTCCACCTCATTAATCGGCTCCGCCAGCTGCAGGTTCAGCGCGTGAACCGCCTCACGGCAGGAGGGCCGATGATCGATGGCAGCGCCGTCCTGAATCAGCATCAGGGCGAAGAGCAACGGTACAACGAAGGGGATTAGTTTTTTCATGCCCTAGTGTGCGGATTTTTTATCAACCAAGTGATGCGGTGCGTCACAAAATGGACGATTCTTCGCGGTCCGTCTGGATCGTCTTGAACGCCGACCGATCGCTTCAGGCGATCCACAGCCTGCCCTTGTTGCAGACGCCCCAGAGAACGCCTGGCAGAGTCCAGCCGAAATAGGGCATGTTACGGGAGCGGGAACGGTTCACTCCCAAGTTCATGGTCCAAGTTTTTTCTGGATTTAATATTGTAAAATTCGCCGGTTCCCCCTCACGGATTTGCGGCACTTCCAGTCGCAGTATGGTGCGCGGTGTAATGATCATTTTCGTCAGCGCATCAGCCAGACTCAGCACTCCAGGTTGCACGACTTTGCTCAGCACGATGCCGAGCATGGTCTGCAAGCCGAGAATGCCGTTGGGCGCTGCGCTGAACTCGACCTCTTTTTCCTCAGCCGAGTGCGGTGCATGGTCAGAGGCAAAAACATCGATGGTGCCGTCTTTCAATCCCGCCAGCAGCGCCTCCTGGTCGCTGGGGGTGCGCAGGGGCGGACCCATTTTTAGATTAGTGTCATACTGCGACAGCATTTCTTCGTTGAGCGCCAGATGATGCGGAGTGACCTCGCAGGTCACTTGAATCCCAGCCTCTTTGGCGCGGCGAATCCTCTCCACCCCTTTGCGGGTGGAGAGGTGCGCGATATGAATACGGCCGCCGGTGTACTCGGCGAGGCTGATGTCGCGCGCGATCATGATCTCTTCGCTGATATCGGGTATTCCGGCCAAACCCAGACGCGTGGACATGCGGCCTTCGTTCATGTGGCCGCTGGCGGAGAGAGGCTCATCCTCGCAGTGATCGATGACCAGCGCCCCGTACATGCTGGCGTACTCTAGCGCATGGCGCATCACCGCAGCGTTCTGCACCGGACTGCCGTCGTCGGAAAAAGCCACGGCGCCGGCCCGCAGCAAATCAGCCATCTCGGTGATCTCTTTGCCTTCGCGCTGTTTGGTGATCGCGGCGATGGGAAACACCTCGACCAGCTGATCCTCACTGCGCTTCTTGATGAAACGCACCACCTCCTGGCGGTCGCAGGGGGGATTGGTGTTGGGCATGCAGCAGACCGCGGTAAAGCCGCCGGCCATGGCGGCGGCGCATCCGCTCTCGATGGTCTCTTCATCCTCCCGGCCTGGTTCACGCAGATGAACATGCATGTCGATCAGTCCAGGTACGATCAGATGACCGCTGATGTCGTGCACTTCGCCGTTGAAGGAAGCGCGCTCCTGCCGGCCGATTCGGTCGATCCGGCCGTTGCGGACCACCAGGTCGACTGGGTGGCGTTCATTGGTCTGCAGGTCGAGGAGGGCTCCGCCGCTCAACAGAACGGGCGTTGTGATGTAGGTTTCCACAGGATACCATTCCTTTGCTTTATCGATTGTCCACAGCAGTTTTCGTGGGATGCGGCCGCCGACGGTCTGCTAACTCACAGCCTCTTCCGCGCCGCTCAGCAGATAGAGGACGGCCATACGCACAGCCACTCCGTTGGTCACCTGATCCAGGATCACTGAAAATTCTGAATCCGCCAGATCGTTCTCCAGCTCGACCCCGCGGTTGATGGGACCCGGATGCATGACCGTGAGATCGCGCCCTGCCTTCTCCAGTCTTCGCCGAGTGATGCCGTATTCGTTATGATATTCGCGAAGGGATGGAAACAATCCCGCGTCCTGACGTTCCAGCTGAATGCGCAGAACGTTGAGCGCATCCGCCCAGCCAATCGCCTCATCCACCGAATGACAGACGCCGACGCCGAAGGTTTCGATGTCTCGCGGCATCAACGTTTGCGGGCCGCATACCAAGACCTCCGCGCCCATGGTTTTCAGTCCGCGCATATTCGATCCCGCCACCCGGCTATGGCTGATGTCGCCGATGATGGCCACCTTGAGTCCATCCAATGTGCCGTATTTTTCCCGCAGCGTCATCATATCCAGCAGCGCCTGCGTGGGATGTTCATGCATGCCGTCGCCGGCGTTTATCACCGACGCATCGATGCACTTGGTCAGGAACAGGGGCACGCCGGCGGAACGGTGGCGCACGATCACCATGTCGATTTTCATCGCTGCGATATTGCGCACCGTGTCTCTGAGCGACTCTCCTTTTTTCACCGAGCTGCCGGAGGCGCTGAAATTGACGGTATCCGCGGACAGGCGTTTTTCCGCCAGCTCAAAGGAGATGCGCGTGCGGGTGGAGTCCTCATAAAAAAGATTGACCACAGTTTTGCCGCGCAGAGTCGGCACCTTGGGTATAGGCCGCTGCAGGATCTCTTTGAACGTGGCTGCGGTGTCCAGTATCTCGGTGATCTCCTCCCGGGTGACGCCTTCCAGCCCAAGCAGATGCTTGCTCTTCAGTGCCATTATTCGTCCTCCTTGGGAACCTCGACCAAAAGCACGCAATCCTCTCCGTCGATCTCCTGCAGCCGCACGCGAACTTCTTCGCCGATGGAGGTGGGTATTTTTTTGCCGACATAATCAGCGGTCAGCGGCAGTTCGCGATGACCGCGATCCACCAGCACCGCCAGCTGAATGCTGGCGGGCCGGCCGAAATCCATCAGCGCCTCCAAGGCCGCGCGCGTGGTCCGTCCGGTGAACAGCACATCATCCACCAGAATGACATCGATGTCGTCGATCTCAAACGGAATATCAGTGATCTGCACCACCGGTTGTTTGAGCCGTTTGCGAAAATCATCGCGGTAGAGGGTGATGTCCAGCACTCCGTAGGGCACCTTGCGGCCCTCCAGCTCCTCGATTTTTGCCACGATCCGCTCTGCCAGCGTAGCCCCGCGCGTGCGCACGCCGACCACCGCAATCTTGTCCACCCCCCGATTCCGTTCAATGATCTCCAGCGCCAAACGGGCCACGGTGCGCTGCAGCCCCTCGCTGTCGATGATCTTGGCTTTGATTTTGACGTTTTTCATGAGTCGCTCATTTGCTGGGATAAAAAGGGCTTTGATTAGTTGAAAAACTTTTGTAGACTTTTCTCGCTGTTTCAGGCGCTCGGCGCCACTGCGCACTAAACCAACCGACGCAATGAGATACCTATGCCACGCTACGGAGATCGCTTTCGCGAGGGGGAAGTGGTTTTGATCCACTTGAACGAAAAACCAGGATTTTACGCCCGCATCGAACAAATGCTGCCAGACCGCAAAAAGGGCTGGTGGCAGGTGACCTTTCTGTTTCTCACCCTTCCGTCTCACTCAGCGACCTGGATACTGGATGAAGATCAGGTCCGCGGAGCGGATTTCACCATCCAGGGAAATCCGCTCCGCATTGAACGGGTGGCTTCCTGGCGCGAAACGGATCAGCGTCAGACCGGCGCCAGTCCAACGGAGCGAAAGAGCCGCTCAGAATCCAACGGCAACATCGTCTCCCTGTTTGAAGAGGACGATTAGGTCCAGTCAGAGGCTCTCTCTTTCCCGCACCACCTGCCAGCCGTCGTCTTGGACCATCACCTCTGCGGCCCGGGGCCGCAGGTTATACTGGCTGGACAACACGTATCCGTAGGCGCCGGCGGTCATAACAGCCAGCCGATCCCCGCGTTTCATGATCGGGAGAAGCCGCTCTTTGGCGAGAAAATCGCCTGATTCACAAATAGGTCCCACCACATCCGCTGTCTCCACAACAGCCGTCTTTTGCTGCAGCGGCAATATTTCATGATGCGCTCCGTACAGCGAAGGACGAATCAAATCGTTCATCCCCGCATCCACCACGATAAATTTTTTCCCAGCGGTCTGTTTCGTATACAGCACCGTTGTCAGCAGCACGCCGTTGGGGCCCACCAGAGAACGGCCGGGTTCAAAGATCAACTCACACCCTGTCGCTTGTAAAACCGGCTGCAGTTCCTGCGCCAGTTCGACGGGATCGATATAAAACGGCGATCCGTGTTCCGCCAGTACCTGGCTGTAATCCACGCCAATGCCGCCGCCCAGATCGATATGCTCGAGAGCGATGCCCTGGTCCTTCATATCCGCGACAAACGCGGCCAGGGTTTCCGCCATTCTGCGATAGGGCTCTGCTTTTTTGATCATGGAGCCGATATGGCAATGCACGCCGACCAGGCGCAGGGATTTGCAGGCGGCGGCCCAGAGATAGGCGTCTCTCGCCTCTGCCAGGGAGATGCCGAATTTGTTGGCGCTTTTGCCAGTGGTCAAATAGGGGTGCCCCTCGATGTCGATGTCGGGATTGATGCGCACGGCGATGGGCGCCTGGACCTGCATTCGCTCTGCGATGGAAGCGATTACGTGCAGTTCTTCGCGCGATTCCACATTCAACGCCAGAATCCGGTGCTGCAGCGCCAGACGGATTTCTTCGTCGGTCTTGCCCACTCCGGCAAAGACGATTTTTTCCGCTGGAAAACCGACCTGCAGCGCCTGCCTCAATTCGCCGCCGGAAACCACATCCGCACCCGCGCCCAGAGACGCCAGCCGGCGCAGCAGCTCGGGGTTGGCGTTGGCCTTGAGCGCATAGCAGATCCGGTGGGGCTGTCCGGCGAAAGCGCCGTCGATGCAGCGATAGTTTTCAAGAATACCAGTGAGGCTGTACACATAAAGCGGAGTCCCGCATCGCTCGACGATGTGGGACAGCGCAACCTCTTCGCAATAAAGTTCCTGATGACGATAATGAAACGGCATCATATCCGGCTCCTTGCCCATGGGTCTGATCCCTGTGACCGGTAGGCGATGCCCACGCGTTCGCGCGCCAGTTCCAGATAAGGCCGGCCGACCTGCCGAGCTTTCTCCGCGCCGGCCTGCAGAATTTCAAACACGCGATCCGGGTGGCTGAGCAACTGCTCGCGTTTATCCCGGAAAGGTTCAAAATATTTCCAAATCGTTTCCAACAGCTCTTTCTTCACCTCGCCGTATTTCAAACCGGGCTGCAGATAGCGTTCACGCAACGCCGCTTTTTGTTGCGGATTCAGAAACAGACTATAGATGGCGAATAGATTGCAGGCGTCTGGATTCTTGGGTTGCTCGACCGGGGTGGCGTCGGTCACAATGGACATCACCCGTTTCTTCAACTCGGCGTACGTTGAAAAAATATCGATGGCATTTCCGTAGGATTTGCTCATCTTTTGGCCGTCCAGACCCGGCACCAGCGCCACCTCTTCGGCGATGTCCGCTTCAGGGACCACAAAAGTCTCTCCGTAAGTCTGGTTAAAACGAATGGCGATATCGCGCGTCATCTCCAAATGCTGCATCTGGTCCTTGCCCACCGGAACCCGGTTGGCGCCGTAGAGGAGAATATCCGCAGCCATCAGCACAGGATAAGCGAACAGGCCGTGGTTGGGGGAAAGCCCTTTGGCAATTTTATCCTTATAGGAATGACCGCGCTCCAGCAGGCCCATGCTGGTGACATTGGATAATAGCCAGGTCAGCTCGGTGACTTCGGGCACATCGGACTGGACATAGAAAACCGAGCGATCCGGGTCGATGCCCAGCGCTAAAAAATCACACGCCGCCTCCACCGTCTGCTTTTTAAGCAGACTCGCGTCGGTCACTGTGGTGAGAGCATGCAGATTGACGATGAAACAAAACAGTTCGTGGTTCTGTTGGTATTCAATCATCCGTTTCATCATGGCGAAATAGTTGCCCAGGTGCAGAGCGCCTGATGGTTGAATGCCTGAGAGTACGCGCACGCAGAGATCCTTTCCTGTCAGCGATTGGATAGTTTCAGTTTTCCGTCAGGCGGCTGCAGGCTGCGTCCTTCGCCCAAGAGGAAAAGGCAGAGAACAGCCGCGCGGTTCAAGAAGGACCCGTCCCCATGAAAGGACCGTCGTCCCCGACGAGTGTAAATACAGTATGAAAATTACCCAAAAAATCATCGCAAAGCAAGGGAAAAGCAGCAGCAGCCGTACAGAGGGCGAGCTTGCTTTTTTCCGCTTAAAGCGTTAAGTTCTAGAGCGAAAAAAAACAATCAACCCGGAGGTTTTATGAAAGCCGCTGAACTGATTGCTATCGAGGATCTCTACGGAGCGCACAATTACAAGCCGTTGGATGTAGTCATCGAGCGCGCCAAGGGGCCTTGGGTTTGGGACGTGGAGGGTAAAAAGTATCTCGATTGTCTGGCTGCCTATTCTGCCGTCAACCAAGGCCATTGCCATCCCCGCTTGGTCAAGGTCATGCAGCAGCAAGCGGAAATTTTAACGCTCACCAGCCGTGCATTCCGCAACAATCTGTGGCCACTGTTCGCCAAGGAGACCTGCGAACTGCTGGGATACGAATCCATGCTGCCGATGAACGGCGGCGCCGAAGCGGTGGAGACCGGCATCAAACTGTGCCGCCGTTGGGGATATGTCGCCAAAGGCATACCGCAGTATGAGGCGGAGATCATCGTCTGCTCGGGTAATTTTCACGGCCGCACCACCACCATCATCTCCTTTTCCGACGATCCTCTGGCCAAGGATTTCTATGGCCCGTATACTCCTGGATTTATTACAATCCCTTATGGTGACGCGGAAGCTCTGGAAAAAGCGATCACGCCGCGCACTGCAGCGTTCCTGGTCGAGCCGATTCAAGGCGAGGCTGGAGTAGTCGTGCCGCCGCCGGGATTTCTGGCCAAGGCGGCCGAGATCTGCAAGGCCCATAACGTACTGCTTTTCTGTGATGAAATTCAGAGCGGTCTGGGCCGAACCGGCGCCTTGCTGGCCAGCGAGCATGAAAAGGTAAAACCCGATCTCATCAGCATCGGCAAAGCGCTTTCCGGCGGCATGTACCCAGTCTCGGCCGTGCTTTCCAGCCGTGAGATCATGAATGTGTTCAAACATGCCACCCATGGCTCCACGTATGGCGGCAATCCCATGGCTTGCGCCGTTTCCCGTGAAGCCCTGCGCGTACTGGTGGAGGAAAACCTGGCGGAGAACGCCGTAGTCCAGGGCGCTTATTTTATGGAAGAACTGCGCAAGATCCGTCATCCGCATATCGACTTTGTCCGCGGCAAAGGGCTGTGGATCGGGCTGGTGCTGAAACAAGACGGGCCCAAAGCCATGACCTATTGCCGCGCGCTCAAGGAACAGGGCGTGCTGGCCAAAGACACGCACGATTGGATCATTCGTTTCGCACCGCCTCTGGTGATCACCAGGGAAGAGGTCGATTGGGCGATGGAACGGATCCGGCGGGTTTTCGCCTAAACAGGCCCGCAAGCCGCCTCCACCGGGCTTTTTGTAAGGAAAAATGAAAATCCGATGGTATTTTTTTTTCGTTTTATAAAATTAGCTTGCGTTTGCAGGAAAAATTTATTAACGTCAATAAACATAATGATGCACGCTTAAATAGGAAAACATATGCATGGAAAAGCGTTATTCAGTGGAGGGGATGAGCTGATTAACGCTTTTTTATTTTAAAGGTTACAGACTGCAAAAGCCGTCGGTTTTTGCAGGGAGGGCTCTGTACGGATGTAAAGCGGCTGAACCATCCAACTCTTCGCATGACCGATTTTGTCAGCCCAAAGCATTATACCCTGTATAGGATCATCCATGAAACAGCACCTCTTGCACATATTGAAAATTCTAATCCCCCTTTCCGCCATCCTGACAGGATGGCGCTTGCCCGCCTATAGTCAACCCTTAGCCTTTCCGCTTGAAAGCGCAGAGGCGCCCCGTTTCTGGTTGGATACAGGATTTTTTCAGCAGGGTGAACAGGTTCGAATCGAGTTCTACTATTCCATCGCACTCAAGGAGTTGAATTTTTCCAGCCCAGCCGGCGACAGCCTGGCCTCTTTTACATTGGCCCTCTCCCTGCAGGATCAAAGCGGCGCCTCTGTTTTCACCGACACCCACAACAGAAAAGCGCGCTTTAACAAGGCGGCGCTGACTGATGAAACCAAGGGCATTTTGGATCAGATCGTTCTGTCCCTTCCCTCCGGCGTTTATCAACTGGAGGCCCGGCTGACGGATGAGAACGCGAAAAAATTTTCCCTCATCACCGGTCAGGTTTCTGTTCCCTCTTTTTCCAAAGAGCTGTCGGTCAGTGAACCGCAGCTTGCGATCAGCATCCAGGCGAACGCCGCGGGCGCCGCTTTTAAAAAAGGCAACACCGCTATCATCCCGAATCCGTCCAGGCGGTATCGTTATCACAACGCCATGCTTTATCTTTATTACGAACTCTATAACCTCATGCCTGCCGACGCGGACAGTTCGACGCCGCTTTCCGTCGTCTACAGCATAACGGATCAAGCCGGCGATACGCTGATGCTGATGCCCAGGCAGAGAATCGACCGCAGCGGCCGGATCAGCGCCCGTGTGGCCGGGCTGGACGTTCGCGGTCTGGAGGACGGCGCCCATACGATTACGGTGGCGGTGTTTGATTCGTCCACCGGCCGGTCCGCGGTCAGCGCAAAGCGGTTTTGGATTCATCAGCCCGCCGTCGCCGTTCAGCTTTTGCCCATGTCGCCGGACGACATCAAGCGTTACCGGGATCAACTCAAATACATCGCCACACACGACGAGCTCAAGCTGTTTGACGAGCTTGACGACGAGGGCAAGACCAACTTTTTGCTCAACTTTTGGCGCAGTAAGGATGAAAGCCCGGAGACGCCGGAGAACGAGTACATGCAGAACCTTTTCAGCCGCATCGATTATGCCAATAAAAATTTTAAAGGCAAGGAGAACGGGCTGAACAGCGACATGGGCCGGGTGTTCGTCATCTACGGCAAGCCGGACGACATCGAGCAATACACCTGGGAGACTGGACGCAAGTCCTACGCCATCTGGCGCTATTTCACCGCAGGCGGTCAGCACAGTTTTGTTTTCGTCGATCGCAATCACGAAGGAATTTATACTCTGGTGCATTCCACAGTCGAGGAGGAAATCAAAAACTATAATTGGGAGGCAACGGAAGTAAAAAGAGACTATTACTACCGCTAAACAGCATCCGTCGAGCGGAAGGACTCGTTGACGGAGAAGGGGCTCGATGGGCCTCAACGAATCGCGCTCGGCCAAACCGCCAACACAATCATAAAGAGGAGGTGAAGGGCTGCAGACAACCGGCTGTATTCAACCAATTTCACTCGATGAGGAAATGGGAGGTACTTTGGGCTTTCTGCTTCGAAAGAAAAAAGTGGCTTGAACGCACCCGTTCATCGAAATTTCGAACAAAGTCCTTGGTTGCATCGTCTAAAAAAAAGTACAGGGCAAATCCATTTCCATTAAACAAACGGAGGTATTAATGATGCGTACCAATCGTTACTTTAAGCTCATCTGCATGACCGCCGCGGTTTTGCTGACCCTGTTTATCCCAGAGATGGATATGCGGGCCGGAACAACCGGCAAGATATCAGGCGTAGTGCTGGATGCCGGCACCAAAGAACCGCTTATCGGCGCCAACATTCTTATCGTTGGCACCAGGATGGGCGCTACCGCTGGTGTCGATGGCTCCTACTTTATCCTCAACGTCCCGCCCGGAGACTATTCGGTGCGCGCCACCATGGTGGGCTACGGCCCCATCCTGCAGCAGAAAGTGCGCGTGAACGTCGACCGGACTACCACGGTTGATTTCAATCTGAACCAATCCACCATCCAGGGCCAGGAGATCGTCATCACCGCCCAGCGTCCGCTGGTGGAAAAGGACGTGACCTCCAGCCAGAAGGTGACCACCAGCGAAACCGCATCCACTCTGCCGGTGGCGGACATCATGGACGCGGTGAGCCTTGAACCAGGCGTTTCCGTTGATACCGAAAACCTGGACATCACCATCCGTGGCGGCGGCAACGACGAAATCAGCTTTCAGGTGGATGGTATGGAGCGCAGTGACAAGTTGAACGACAAGATCTACGCCATCACCAACTCTGCCTCTGTATCGGAAATCCAAGTGCTCACCGGCGGTTTCAATGCCGAATACGGCGATATCCGTTCCGGTATTTTCAACGTGGTCACCAAAGAGGGCGGCCGCAGACTCTCAGGATCGGCTGATTACCGCCTTGGCGCCGCACATCAAAAGCACTTTGGCCCCAACGCCTATGGCACAGATCAATACGATTACAAAACCTACGCCGGCCCTGGCTCCTTTGATGTGGTGAAGGATGTCGAAGGCCGTCAGATTTTCGCCGGTTGGAATGCGCTGGCTGTCAACGCCAACAAATCCAAATACCTCGGCAAGGGCGACTGGACCCCTCAGGATCTGTTGGAAGTTTGGAAATGGCAGCACCGGCCCATCCCCTACGGCGATAAACCAGACCATTATCTGGACGCCGGTCTCGGCGGACCCATCCCCGGGCTGGACAAAATCGGGCTTAAAGATGCGGGCTTTTTCCTCGGCTACAAGTTCACCCGCGAATACCCGGTATTGCCCTCCATCAGCGAGTTTGACAACTATAACACCTTCGAGGGCAAACTCAATTTTAAACCTCACAACGCGCTTAAATTCATTGTCAGCGGCTTGTACGGCAAGACCGAAACCAGCACCATCGGCTCCACCTGGGGCGGCCAACCCCTGATGCAATATGGTGCGGACGTCACCGCTGACGCGCTGGGCACCTATAAATACTATCTCGCTTCCCAGGGATTGCTTGACGTTTTCACCAAATCCATCGGCGGCAAGATGACCCATACGCTCAGCCCCTCCACCTTTTATGAAGTGCGTTACGACTATTTCACCACAGAAACCGAAGCAGGCAAATCGCGGCCGCGCAATCCCGAGATCATCAAAACCATCGCCGGCGTCGGCTTTGACGAAGCGCCCATCGGCTGGATCGGCGAGGCCAATCCCATCACCGATCTGCCCGGCACCTATGTGTTCTACGGCGGCGCCAATGTGGTGGACACTTCTTTTGTCAAAAGTCACAAGGTGAATTTCGATTTCACCAGCCAAATCAACAAGGAAAACCTGGTCAAATTCGGCATCGAATATGGAACTGACCATGTCAAACGATTCAACCGCAAAGCCGGAACGATCATCCTAGCGCCAAATGCCGGAGATTTCGTCCGCCTCAACGCCAAGCCCTTTCATTTCGCCGGCTATATTCAGGACAAGATCGAATACGGCGGTCTGATCGCCAACATCGGTCTGCGCATCGAACACTATGACGCCAACAGCTGGGTGTACGTGCCCAATGACATCTATTCCATGATCTGGGCCCGCGGCGGTACCGAGGGATATCTGACCTACGACGATCTGCCCAAGGAAAAAGCCAAATCCAACACCTATCTGGCGCCGCGTATCGCCTTCTCCCATCCGGTGCGTCAGAACACCAAATTCTTCTTCAACTATGGCGTTTACTACAGCGAGCCCTCCAACCGTCATCGTTTCGGCATTTACAACGAGAGCTGGGATTTCGGCAACGGTCAGGCCGACACCCGCTGGTTGGGCTATCCCAATCTGCTGGCGCCCAGAACAGCCGCCTATGAGGTGGGTTTTGAACAAAGCATCAAAGACGAATGGTTGATCCGCTCCTATTTTTACTCCAAAGACAACACGGATCAGATCGGCCAGATCACCGTCATCGGACTTGACGGATCCCAAGCCATCGGCGATTTCCGCAACTATGAAGGCGTTGGCAAAGGCGCCTGCTCGTATACCACCCAGCGCAACAACAACTGGGAGGATATCCGCGGCATCGAACTCAAGGTGACCAAGATGCGCGGCCGGTACTTTACCGGTTGGCTGACCATGGATTATTTGATCAGCACCTCGGGCAACTATGGCCTGCAGAGATATCAGCAGAATCCGTTGGCCGCTTATTACCAGTACAGCGCGGTTAAACTGCAGCCCCAGACCCAACCCAGCTTTATCGCCAACATCGATTTCCATACGCCGAACGAATGGGGCAACCTGGCGGGCGATTGGCGCTTGAGCCTGATTCAACGCTGGAACAAGGGCAGCAAGGTCATCTACAATCCGACCGGATTGCCCACCCGCGAAGTGCGCACCATCTATTACTGGGTCAACAACTATACCACGACCTTCCGTCTGAACAAAACGTTGCCCTCCTTTGCCGGCGTCAAAACCCGCGTCTATATGGACGTCAACAACGTGTTCAATTTCAAGCTGCTCAATCTCGGCGTCCTGGAAGCGGCTGAAACGGAATTGTACTACAGCCTATTCGTCGACAAGAATACCGGTCTGGGCAATAAGGTCGGTGACTATGAGGACAAAAACGGCAACAATATATTTACTGAAAACTGGGTAGATAAAAACGGCATCACCCATGCTCCCCTGGCGCCGGACAAGGATTTCGCTCTGTTCTACAATCCCCGCGCCCTCCTGTTCGGCGTGAAAGTCGAGTTTTAATGCATCCGTACGAAAGTAAATAGATTGTCCCGTCGTTTAAACGAAAAGGAATTACCTATGAAACGTCTATTAATAATCACAGGCCTCTGCCTGTTGGTCTTCGTCCTGCTCGGAGAAATGGCGTATGCCAACACCGGTATGCATTTCTTGCGAATAGGCCGGTTGTGGGTCAACGCCGAATACGACGGCGCAGAAGGCTGGGGCGGTCAATACGCCTGGCCCGGCGGCCGCGTTCTGTTTCCTGAAGGCGGCATCCGCGAGCTGTGGGGCGGCAACGTGCGCAAAACCGGTTCGCTGGCCGGCTGTAAGAACTGGAAAGCTCCGAACGGCGAGGTGTTTCCCTTCTGGACCTCCGGTATGTATCGCACCTATGATTACGACTATAAGCCCTACTGGGTGAATCAGCAAAATCAGACCGCGCTGATGCCGGTCACGCAAATTCTCTATCAGCGCTGGCCGCAGCCCAATGTGTTCGTCGACGGCAAAAACATCACCCCGGACGGCGGCGATAACTTTCTCAACGCCCATCAGGGCGATTTTCAGCACGACAAGAACACGGCGGTGGATCCCAACCTGATCACCGAACGGGCCATCAAATCGGTCTGGCGCTACACCATGGGCGTTGAATTTGAACGCTGGCTGTACGCCTACTGCACGCCCAAGCACCAGGACTATGCGATCATGAACATCAAACTCACCAACAACGGCAAAGTGTTCGGCCTGCCCGGCGAAACCCCGGTTCTCTGGCCCTACACAACGGAACCGACCAACTGGCCCTACATTCTGACCAATCAAAAGATCGAAGGCTTCTGGTGGTCCTGGTTCTGCAATCCGTGGAACTCCCGTAGCGGCCGCACCTACTCCATTTCTACGGACAACGATGAGGTGGGTGAATTCGTCGCTCCGTTCGCCAGTGAGGGCAACGATCGCCGGTTCTATCTCTATTATGACGGCGACAAACCGGGCGATTCGGTCAAAGATTTCGGCGACCCGAGCAAGGATGAACGCTGGATCGAAATCCTTTCACCGGCCTGGATCTGCCAGGGCGCGCTCTATGCTCCGAAATCCGCCAAGGACAAGACCAATGATCTCAGCCAGCCGAACTGCACGACCATCAAGCAGGAAAGAGATTACGATCTCGGTCGCGTCGTAAAAACCTATAAGGATCAATACGAAGCCCTGTTCCAACCTGGCGTGCATTGGCAGCTAGACACCCCACATCGTGATCTCGCTTCTAACATCACCATCCCCACGGGATATACCAGCTTTGGGCCCTATGATCTGGAATTCGGCGAATCCATCCAGATCGACTATGTGATCGCCGTAGGCGGCATGAGCCTGGAGCAGTGCAAGTACTGGGGCAAAAGAGCCTGGGATTCCAAATACAGCGCCGCGGTCATGGACGAACTCGAACCGGTGTTCAAAGCCGGCCGGGATTCCGTCTTTAAGACTCTGAGAATGGCGGACTGGAACATCAACGGGACCAAAGCCGGCGGCCGCAGCAAATATGATGTGCCCGATCCGCCGCGTCCTCCAGCCAACCTCTGGGTGGCTGCTGAAGGCCCCAAGATCAAAGTGTCCTGGTCCGATGAGCCGAGGAACGATCCGGATTTCGACACCAAAGTCAAAGACTTTGCCGGTTACCGCGTCTATCGCGCCACAGGCGCCAGGGACAGCTCCTACTACAAAGTCTATGAAGGAACGGCCAACGAGTTTCTCGATGCCAATGTAGCCCCCGGTTATCAGTACTTTTACTATGTGGTCGCCTATGACGACGGCAGCCAGAACTGGCAGGATCCGGGCGTTTCCCTGGAAGGCGGCCGATGGTATGCCTGGAGCGGCTGGGCGCCCACCGGCTGCCAGCCCAAGACAGAAGCGATCACCGATGCATCCAAGTTAGAGGACATCCGCGTGGTGCCCAATCCGTACAGCGCGGCGGGCAAGACTTATCCGGGTGAAATGGATAAAATCGTCTTCACCGGACTGCCGGGAAAATGCACGATTCGCATCTACACGTCGAGCGGCAACTTTGTCCACAAGATAGAGCATACCGACGGCTCGGCCAACCAAGATTGGGATCTGCGCACCGAGTTCAATCAGTACATCGTCAGCGATGTTTATATCTACACGGTTGAAAGCGATCTCGGCAAGCATGTCGACAAGTTCATCGTGGTCCGGTAATCCGCTTGGTGACCAAGCTTTGTGACTTAAAAGTCCATAACGGAGGCAATACTCATGAGAAAAATATTTTGTGTGTCCCTATTGCTGATGATCATTTTGGCCTCGTTGCCGGCAACAGCCAAAATGAAAAAGCTGGGCCAGGCGGGAATGACGTTCCTTTCCGTCGGCGGCAGCGCCCGGGCGACCGGTATGGCGGAGGCCTTCACTTTCGCCAAAAACGACCTGGCGTCCGTGTTCTACAACCCGGCCGGTCTGGCCTCGGTGCAGAATCGCGCGTTTTTCTTCAACTACACCGACTGGATCGCCGATATGAGCGTAGCCAACGCGGCGGTCGCCTGGAACACCGGCGCCTACGGAGTGTTCTCTCTGCACACCCAGATGATGAATTACGGCGATTTCCATGGCACCGCCATCTCTGAAGCCGATCCGCGAGGGTATACGGATGTGGATGTCGGCGATGTCGCGGGGTTGGCGTTGGGACTGGGCTACGGTTATCAAATGACCGACAAGTTCGGCCTCGGCGGCAGCATCAAATATGTCAACCAGAAGCTGGGCAGCAATGACACCTATATGGGCGATGCTCTGGAAAAAACCGGCAAACAGAACAAGATCGGCACCGTTGCCTTTGACTTCGGCACCATCTATGAAACCGGCATTCGCAGCGTCGTTCTGGCCATGTCCATCAGGAACTATTCCGGCCAACAGCTGTATGAGAACGAAGAGTTCGGCATTCCGCAGACCTATAAAATCGGCGTCTCTGCTAATCTGTTTGAGCTGTTGCCCCTCTCCATGGGCAGTGATCACAGTGCAATGCTGTCCCTGGAGGGCGTGGACATGGTCGATCATACGGAATTCATGAACTATGGTTTGGAATATAGCTATATGGAAAAGTTCTCCCTGCGCGGCGGCTGGTCGACCCAACGCCGTGAAGACGGCATCGGCGGCCTCTCCCTGGGCGCCGGCATCAAACTGGGATCCGTGGGCACGAACGGCCGGCTGGATTTCTCCTACAGCGATTTCGGCAGCGTGCTGGGATCGGTGATGCGGGTCTCCATCGGCGGTTCTTTCTAAATGAAAAAACCCTGATCTGAGAATATCAGAGCAGGGTGGTGGTTATAAAAAAAGTGCGGCGTTATTTCTGCGTCGCACTTTTTTTATGTATGTTTAAGATAAGCGATACGAGTCGACCAGATCAAGCCGGCAAAGCCAAGCCATAAATCTTTGACAGAACCTT